>ERZ808240.2536-NODE-2536-length-19662-cov-5.839904_pt1 | contig 19662 bp, 14 predicted proteins | sample MGYA00521084_ERZ808240 | MGnify/ENA primary metagenome ERZ808240 (study PRJEB31516, sample SAMN03275571) | gut metagenome | biome: mammalia-associated habitat; material: feces | host: Papio cynocephalus | place: Kenya | collected 2012-08-06 ...
GATTCTGAATACAAAAACTATATCCGCCGGCTCAGTCTTTCAGACGCAGTATACTCCGATTCGTTCGATTATGAAGACTGTACGTTTAACAGATATGCGTTTGCATCAAATGCCGACGACGTTATTGTTTTTAAATTCGAATCGTCAAAAAAGGGACGGCTTAATTTAAAAATATCGTTTGACCGTATTGATATTGCGGAAATCAGGTATACCGATTCGGGATTTTCATTTTACGGTTACTGCGATAATGACAAAACGCATTTGAAATTTGCGGGGCAGTGCATAATTATTGCCGGCGGCGGAAGCGTTTCATCCGGAGCAACGTACACCGAAATAAAAAATTCGGATAATGCTGTCGTTATTTTTACGGCGGCTACGGATTATATTCTGAATCAGGCTATGAATTTTAAAGGCGAAGACCCCGTTAAAAAGTGCGAGAATATATTAAACTCTGTCTCAAATTATTCGTACGATGAGCTTTTATCCCGTCATGTAAAAGAATTCGAATCATATTATAACGTATCGTCCGTTTCAATAGCCGATAACGACAACAGAACCGTCGACGAACTGTTACGTGATTCGGACGAAAACGGAGCCTCGCCTGCGCTGTGCGAATTATTTTTTAACTACGGAAAATATCTGCTCATATCGTCCTCGCGCCCGAACAATGCACTGCCCGCAAACCTGCAGGGTATCTGGTGCAATGAGTATGACCCGCCGTGGCACAGCGATTACCATACGAATATAAACGTTCAGATGAACTACTGGCCCGCGGGACCTCTCGGACTGGCAGAGCTTACCGAGCCGTTTGCAAAACTCATATGCGCACTGCCCGAAAACGGCAGAAAAACAGCAAAAGCCTACTACAATGCCGACGGCTGGACGCTCTACACCATCACGTCGCCGTGGCTGTGGACATCGCCCGGATGGGGCGGAGGCTGGTCGCAGTACCCGCTCGGAGGCGCGTGGCTTTGCCGTCATCTCGTCGAATATTATAATTACACATCCGATAAAGAGCTGTTAAAACGCTTTTATCCCGTAATTGCAGAAAACTGCATTTTCAACATTGAATTACTCTGTGAGGATTCTGATAAATCATTGATAACAAATCCGTCCACGTCGCCCGAAAACTCATTCAGAACGGACGACGGACTCGAGGGCTGGGTCTGCAAGGGCAATACCATGGATATCGAAATGCTGTACGATAATTTTACGGACATGATACGCCTGTCCGAAATTCTTGATACGGACGCCCCGCTTCGTTTAAAGCTCGAAAATTTAAGAGCCCGCCTTAAGAAACTTCACATCGGCAAAGAAGGTCAGCTGTGCGAATGGTACGGCGACTGGGATATGAACGCCCCCGAAATTCATCACCGCCACGTTTCACACCTGTACGGACTTCATCCGGGCAGTATGATTAACATCCTCAAATCGAAAGAACTTGCCTCGGCGTGCAGAAAGAGTCTCGAAATACGCGGAGACGACGGTACCGGCTGGAGTCTTGCATGGAAAATCAACTTTTGGGCGCGTCTTCGTGACGGAAACCGCGCATTGAAACTCATAAAACGTCTTCTGTCACCTGTCGGAGAAAACGGCAGAAGCGTTAAGTACAACACCGGAGGCGGAGTTTACCGCAATCTTTTTGACTCCCACCCGCCGTTTCAGATTGACGGCAACTTCGGCGCGGCAGCTGGAGTATGCGAAATGCTCATGCAAAGCCACGTTTACTTCGAAAATTCGTTTGTCATCGACCTTCTGCCCGCTCTGCCCGACGAATGGAAAGACGGCTCGTTTACTCATCTTAAGGCGAGGGGCAATATAACCGTAAGCTCAGAATGGAAAAACGGCAGATTGACAAAAGCCGAACTGACGCCTGAAAACGACTGCGTTATCAAACTGTACGGAGATTATTCAGTCTCCCCCGCCGTCGATTTAAACCTAAAAAACGGCGTCACATCATTTAATGCGTCAAAAGGAACAACTTACACAGTCAGAATAAAATAAAAAAAGCATCGGCGATTTACTTAAATTTTCGCCGATGTTATTTTTTTACTCTTATGGATGCATTTCAAGTCGATTATTTGTAACTCATTCCGATTCTATTGAAAAAATTTTTTTAATTTAGTAAAATATTTAAAAATGTTACAATCCCCGCAGCCGTAACAGATATACAATACCTTGCATTCGGCTATATCAATAACGGACCGCATATTCCGCGAACCGGCTTTATGCCATCTTTCGGATACAGTACAGGCGATAAGATTGAAGGATTTACAATAACCGGTTATGACAAAACCGCGGCAAACAGATATGCAGATGAAAACGGATTTGAATTTATCTCGCTCGGAACATTCGACTGTGACCATGAGACAACACAGATTATAAACGAAAGTGAAGCATACTGTTACAACGCAGGCTACACCGGAGATACAATGTGCTCAAACTGCGGAGTTATCATTGCCGAAGGTACTGAAATTCCCCAGCTTAAGCATGAATACAAGGACGGTTACTGCATCCGCTGCGATTCTGCACAGTCAGAAGATACCGACATAGAGGAGCCGTCAACGGAAGAACCCTCTACGGAAGAGCCGTCAACGGAAGCACCTTCTACAGAAGTCCCCTCAACAGAACCTTCCACCGATGAACCCTCAAGTGTAACACCCGACGAGCCGTCGACAAAGGAGGAACCCTCCTCGGCAAATACGAAAGAAGAAGAAAGTTCGTCAGAGGAAAATACGTCATCTGAATCCGCGTCCGGAATAAAACTCGTTTCTGACAGTGTATTAAAACTCGATGAAGATAAAAAGAACATCGTTTTCGTTCCGTCATCAACGCTCGGAATTACTGTCGCCGAGTTCAGAAAACAGATAGACGGCGATATCACCGTTACGCTTAATGACGACGCGCTGATTGCAAACGGCACTAAAATCACGTGCGGTGACGTAACATACATCCTGACCGTCATGGGCGACGTTCAGGCGGACGGCAAAATCACGGCGGCTGACGCGCGCGCAATACTTCGTATCTCCGCAAAACTTGACACGGCAGACGCTGTAACAGCCGCGGCGGCGGACTTTAATTCAGACGGAAAGGTCTCCTCCTCAGAAGCCAGAAGCGTTCTTCGTTTCTCGGCACGACTTGCAAAGACGATGGAATCATAACCGAAAATTCCGCACTCAGAGGAAAGACCTGACTATATACAAAGAAAGCAGGATCGGATTCGCTCCGACCCTGCTTTTCTTTTCAGTTAATAAAACACACAGTGCTGTTAACTATAATCCCTGTACGACATCTGTATATATCAAGAGAGTTCTCAATTTCATGTTTAAATAATAAATCATGCCCGTTTAAATCAAGCGTTACACTGCATTTCTTGGGTATTTCAGGCATTTTGGATTCAAAAACCGCATCTTCGGATAACTTAACATTGTAGTTTATATCCGGCTCAAATACTGACGGAATTGCTGTCAATTCCACAGTCTGAATTTCCATCGCCGATAAAAAAAGAGTAAATATCGGCAATAACGTAACTGCGCATAAAAAGACAGCGGCTGCCCTTTTAAAAACTCCTGCTGTTTTTCATATAATCTACCACCGATAAAGATATATGTTTTTTGCAATTTTGAGATTTTAAACTATTTTCAGCCTTTTGTATTCATTTTACTCATAATTTTACCACACACGAACCTGATATTCAAGTAAAATTTAAAACAAAGCAAAAAAAAGAGGACCGTACATTTGCACGATCCTGCTTTAACATTTCATATAGCAAAAGAGAGTCGAACCCCATAAGGTTTATATCCACCCTCTTTCCGCTTCGACTGCGTTAAAGAAACTTGAAAGCCGTTAGGCTTCCGGCGTTCCTTTGCCTTGCCGAAACGAAAATATGATATTGATATAAACTGCTTCGCACCCAAAATACAGCGGATTGCGTCTATGAGGACAGTTCTTTCACGCAGGAATACTGACGCATTTCAAGTGAAAAACTGTTCTCAGAGACGTGAGCCGGTGCGTTTTGGGCTTATGGGTTCGACTCTCTTTTGCTATACCAACTCAAGCGATATCAGATCACGCCACGGTCTCGGAGATGAACTCCTCGTCACAACATGAGCATGAAACGTAGTTCTCCTCATTATTGCCGATCTGCTGTTTCTTCTCAGTGAATTTCTTAACGGCAAGGTAAATTGCTGCTGCTACACCTGCGATAGCGGAGATGACAGCGATAACTTTAAGTAACTTTTTCATTTGGAAACCATCCTTTCGTTGATAAATGCAAAACGAACGCCGAAACTATCAAGCGTTTGATTTATTAAGCTTTACTGCAAGAGCAGACTTTTTGCGGGCAGCGTTGTTCTTATGGATAAGTCCCTTAGCAACTGCCTGGTCAATCTTTTTCTCTGCGGCTTTAACTGCGTCTGCTTTGTCTGCCGCGTTTGTATCGATAGCTGCGTTAGCTTTCTTGAGAGCGGTTTTAAGAGCAGAATTTGCAGACTTATTGCGGGCTGCCTTTGTCTTGTTAACAAGTACGCGTTTTTTCGCTGATTTAATGTTAGGCATTATGACACCTCCTTCGTCTTATACAGTTTATTATAATACCACTTTAGTGTCCGAATTGCAATAACTTTTTAAAAAAATCTGAAATATTCTTTTACCGGCGGGGCAAACAATAAAAGGGAGGAATAATAATGAATTTTCGAACGGATATCGCGCTCGAACGGCGCACGCTTTTGGGCACGGAAAACATAAACGGAGTCGAGAGCGAAACGAGGAATTACGAAAACGCGAAAGTGAACGAAATCAGGGTCGTTTCCGAAGAGGGCGAACGTGCTATCGGCAAGCCCCGGGGACGGTATATAACTCTCGAGGTACCGTCGTTTTCGCACGACTCACAGCTCCTCGACGGCAGACTGTCGGCATTGATAAATGAAATAAAAAGCGTACTGCCCGAAAACGGCTGTATAATGACCGCGGGACTGGGCAATGACGAAATAACCGCCGACGCGCTGGGTCCCATGTGCGCGTCTATGATATTCGCGACGCGCCATATTTCCGACGAATTAAAAAAAGATATCGGCATGCCTAATCTTAGAAGCGTGTGCGCCGTAACTCCCGGAGTTCTAGGAAAAACCGGAATAGAAACATCCGAAATTATAAAAGGTCTTACCGAAAAAGTCAAGCCCTCGGCGGTAATTACGGTCGACGCACTCGCCGCCATGAAACTTTCAAGACTTGCAAGCACCGTTCAAATAAGCACAACGGGCATCTCTCCGGGGTCTGGAGTCGGCAACAGACGCGCCGAAATCAGCGAAAAAACAATAGGCGTGCCCGTTATTTCAATAGGAATACCGACCGTTATAAGCGCAAAAAATATTGCCGATGAAATAAGTTCAAAGGATTCCGGCGATGATTTTTACGAAATGATAGTTTGTCCGAGAGAGTCTGATATAATAGTAAGCCGAGGCGCAAAACTTATAGCGCTGGCAATAAACTGCGCGCTGCAAAGCGATATTTCGGCTGAAGAAATGCTGACTCTGATGTAGCATGTTTTACCGTCCCGGCGCATATTTTTTAAAGATAATACTATATAAAAATCTGCGCGGGGGCGGTCAATGTGAATCAGAAAAAGTTTTTAAAACGGGACGCGCTGGTTTCCGCCGTTGTAATTATTTCATTTTTACTGACTTCGTTTATTCTCGGTTCGGAACTTAATTCGAATGAATCGCCCGGAGTTATTACAAAACTTTGCGCAGGGATTGCAATGCCGTATAAAAATATAGGAAATATCGAAAAATCTATTATAAACAGCGTCTCCCCCGCCCCGGACATACACCTTGACGCTCCTGACACCGACAGCATTCTCGACGAACCGGAGGACCCGTATTCCGATATATCAAAGGCTGTCAAAAAAGCGCAGTCCGAATACGACGAGGGACTTTACCCTGACAAAGGGAAAGTCGTCGAAAAGGACATGTCGCAAACAAAGGCGACGGATACAGTCGGAAACGTCTTAATTCAGAACGCTACGGACGGAGAAAAGCCCGATTTTGAGAAAATGATAAATAACTTCACGTCGCTTAAAATCGAGGATAAATCACAGCCGTGCGTTCTTATATATCACACCCACACGACAGAATGTTATAAGCTCCTAGACAACGGCGTTTATTCTGAAAAGTGGCAGAGCCGTAACAGAGACCCGGCGCTCAATATGGTCAGGGTCGGGGATGAACTGGCGCGCGTTCTTACCGAAATGGGTTTTACTGTAATTCATGATGAAAATATTTACGACTCATCATATTCGGGCTCTTACGACCGCTCGAGAGAGACCGTTCAAAAGTATCTTAAAGAATATCCGTCGATAAAAGTAACGCTCGACGTTCACCGCGACGCAATTTATGCAGACAATAACGAGCGGTATAAACCGACAGTCATCATAAACGGAGAAAAAGCCGCGCAGGTTATGATTATAGCCGGGCGCGAGGAGGGTTCAATAACCGATTTTCCGAACTGGGAAGAAAATCTTTCATTTGCACTGGCTCTTCAAAAGTCTGTGCAGAATGATTTCGAGTCGCTTATGCGTCCGATTTTCTTCGCCCGCAGGCAGTATAATATGGACGTAACGCCGTATTCCCTTCTGCTCGAATTCGGGACGGACGCAAACACGCTCGGCGAAGCGGTCAGAAGTGCAAATTACGTCGGAAAATCGCTCGGCAATCTGTTGGAGGAATGCATAAATGAAAAATGAGTACAAACGAATACTGTACGTCTACGCAGTTATAACCGCATTTTTAAGTTTCATATTTTTTACCGCGTCGGGAGTGTCAACGGCAAAAGCAGAAACACAGTATATAGAATCAAAAGAACAGGAGCAAATTGTAAGATATTCAGGTTAAAATGAAACTTGAGTTTGCGATTAACTTAATTTTTTAATATTTTTAGGTTAAAATGAAACTTGACTTTACGATTAACCTAAAAATAGACAACTTGTATACAAAAAACGGACGGTGATACACAATCGCCGTCCGTTGATTTTTATTCCGATTAATTATTTCTTTACGTTTTCGCTGCCGTCAAACGCCGAAATATCGATCTGAGCCGATGACGGTAAATTTATATCCGTAAGTTTCGGGCAATCCGCAAACGCTCTCGAGCCTGCAAATTCAACCTTGTTCATTCCCTCGATTTTTTCTAGCTCGGAGCAGAGCGAAAATGCTCCGGCACCTATAAACGTTACTGAATCGGGAACAAAAACAGTCTTTATAAGCGTATAGGCAAACGCATTCGGGTCGATTTTTTCGACTCCGTCCTCTATAACGAGATTTTCAACACCGCTCTGTGCAAACGCGCTGTCGCCTACAATTTTGAGCGTTGACGGAATCGTTACGTCCTTAATCGAAGTACAGCCCGAAAACGCGCACTCATCGAGAATCGTAAGTTTTGAGGGCATCTTTACATCCGATAGTGAAACGCAGTCGGCAAAAGCATATCTGCCTATTGTAGTAACCGAATCTGGAATAACGACCTTAGTAAGTCCAGAACAACCCGAAAACGCGTAGTCTCCGATTGACGTAACGGTGTCGGGTATTATAATTTCAGAGAGAAACGCGCAGTTTTTAAATGCCTCGGAATCGATTGAAACAACGCCGTCGGCAAATTTAACGGACGTATAGCTGTTTTTGACATTTTCGCTGTATCCCTTAAATCCTGAGCCGTTTACAACGGGGATATTATTCTCCACGTCATTTTCCCACACGGTTTTGCTTGTCGGTTCGCCGGTAGGCTCTATATCGTCGGTCGAAGATCGGACTTTATTTATTATCAAACCCGCCGCAACGCCGAGCACAATGACTATGACAAGAATTATAATACTTTTCTTATTTTTCATCACTGTCATCCTTTCCTACGCTGAATTTCGCCGAAACGAGTTTAACAAGGCACGGTGCAAGTTTTTTACCGTTGAGAAAATCAACGACAGCCTCGCCCATTTTCTCGTTAAACATTCCTCCGCTCATCGCAACAAGCGAGCGGATCGGCATCTCCATAGCGCCCGAAACTATCATCTGAGCGTCGGTTTTTCCGCCGACAACGGGCGCAAAGAGTTTTACAATCGACTCAACTCTGTCGGCGTGAGGCGTGCCGAGCGCGTCGCCTATCGAATTATTAATCGTAAGGGGAAGAGAAGGGATATCCGTTTCAATTTTTCTGCCCGTGAGCGATTCGAAATCTTTACACGTAAGAGACGACACCGCGGGAGAAGAATAAATTTCATTTGTCTCATCCGAATACGGGCTGTCATAATTTTTGAATCCGCTTAAAATAAATCTGTCGCGGAGTCTTATATCCTCGCTGGAAGAACCTATTAAAATATCATAGCTTCCGTTACAACATACAAACGATTTTTCGTTTACGTTATAATATGAAAAATCTTCGGGGGTAAGACGGAACGTTATACTCTTGCTCTCGCCGGGGTTAAGGAACACTTTTTCAAATCCCTTAAGCTCGATACGGCTTGAAAATACCTGACTGTCAAGCGGGCTTACATAAAGCTGTACAGCCTCGGCTCCGGGACATGAGCCTGTATTCGTAATCGTAACGCTGACGTTTGCACCGTGGTTTTCGAATATATTTTTATTATCGGTTTTTATGTCGGAATACTTAAACTGAGTGTACGACAGTCCGTGACCGAACGGAAAAAGAACCTTTTTTGAGAAGGTCGAATAATATCTGTAGCCTACGTAGATACTCTCCCTGTACTCGGACGTATCGGCAGTTCCGGGGAAATACTCATAGCACGGTGAGTCCGAAAGTCTCAGCGGAAACGTCTCGGGAAGTTTGCCCGACGGCGAAACAACGCCGAAAAGCAAATCATACTGAGCCTCGCCGACCGCCTCTCCGCCGAGATAGCACTCGAGTACGGACGACACGCTGTCAATCCACGGCATCTCTACGGGAGAACCGTTATGAAGAACGACGACAACGTTTTTCTGCACCTTGCAGACTTCTTTTATAAGTTTATTCTGATTTTCGGGCAGTCTCATGTGCTTTCTGTCAAAGCCCTCGGATTCATAGCTGTCGGGAAGACCGGCGAATATAACCGCCGTATCGCAGTCGGAGGCAAGCGTGACGGCTTCTTTTATAAGAGCGTCGTCCGTTTTATCCGAAGCGCAGTTGAATCCGCGCGCATATTTAACCCTCGGGTTATCCTTAACGCTGTCGAGAATTCCGCTGACTTTATACGCTCTTATATGAGAGCTTCCGCCGCCCTGATAACGCGGTTTTTCAGCAAATTCGCCTATAAATACGGCTGTTTTCTTCTCGTCAAGAGGCAGAACGGAATTATCGTTTTTAAGAAGAACCGCGGTGTTGAGCGCGATTTTCTTTGCAGTCTCATGATGAACGGCTCTGTCGAACTCGAAACTCTGTCTGTTCTGTTTGAATTTAAATACGGCGTTTAGTATTCTCCTGCACGCCTTGTCAAGGTCGGATTCTTCAATCGAACCCGCCTTCAGCGCTTTTCTTATATTACGCTCTCCTACGCCGTAGCTTGCAGGCATCTCGAGGTCAAGACCGGCTTTAAGTCCCTTGCTTCTGTCCTTTACCGCACCCCAGTCGGAGACGACAAATCCTTTATATCCCCATTCTTTTTTAAGAATATCGGTAAGGAACAGCGTCGATTCTGAAATCTGCTCACCGTTTACTCTGTTATACGAACACATAACGGAGTAAGGATTGCTTTTCTTAACCGCGGTCTCAAATGCTTTTAAATATATTTCTCTCAGCGCACGCTCGTCAACTTCGGCGCTTACCGTCATACGTCGTTTTTCCTGATTGTTCACTGCAAAATGCTTTAACGAAGCGCCCGTGCCCGTCGACTGAACACCGTCGATATACGAAGCCGCAAGCTCGCCCGTAAGATACGGGTCCTCAGAAAAATACTCGAAATTTCGTCCGCCCAGAGGAGAACGCTTAATATTAATCGCGGGACCTAAGAGTACGGCGATATCCTCCGCCTGACACTCCTCGCCGAGCGTTCTGCCCGTTTCGTATACTAATTTTTTATCAAACGACGCCGCCAGCGCGCTCGCCGCGGGGAAACATACGGCGGTTATAGACTTGCTTACGCCGAGATGATCGCCTCCGTCGGGCTGTTTACGCAGTCCGTGAGGTCCGTCGCTGAGCATTATCGACGGAATATGAAGCCTGTCAATATTGACTGTTCTCCAAAAATCCTTGCCCGAAACGAGCAATATTTTTTCATCGAGAGTCAAAAGCGAGACAAGCTCGTCGAGAGTCATTGTATTATCTTTTATTTCCTGAGTGCTGTTTTTCTTTTTACCCAAGGTTCTCACCCCTTATTCATAATCTGAATCCGCACTGTACAATGCGAAATAATTTATTTCATGAGACATCAGAGCCGCCGCCTGCTCGCTCGAAGCGTCGTTTGATTCAATCAGCGGAATCATTTTTGCTCCGCTTTGGCTTTTTGCAATAACGCTTCCGCACGCATACGCAGCATTCGAAATGAACATATACGGTTTTTCGGACGGCTTTTCAAATGTTTCCGAATCTATTTTCATATTATCCGGCTGTTTTGACAGCCTCATATCAACGTAGACGCAAGCGCTCTTTTCATTGAGCAGATAACCGCCCGCCGGAGGTGTCGAAAGCGCCGAATTTAGACTTACAAAAACGGAAACCGCTGTTTTTGAAGAATATTTATCAATCGTCTTTTTGACAAACTGAGCCATTCTCTCGTTTACGGCGTTCATATCCTTGCCGTCGGAGAACACCGCAGAATTAAAATTGGAACATACGGGCAGACTTACACTGTTGAGAATAATCTCGTTGACTCCCGCGTCGGCGACGTACGATATCATTGAATCGAGATATTCGTCAACGCCGTCGGTAAACGGGTCGAGCCACGCATAGCTGTCGGATGTATCGTTATACCACAGCGCGCCGGTTCTGTTTCCGTTCTCGTCTGTATCCGCGGAATTTCTGACAGAATAATCCGAAAGATAGCTGGAGGCAAACGTGTCGGCATAACAGCTGAACAATGCGGAAACTCTGATTGAATTCTCGTCAAATTTACGCACTGCGGAGGCAAAATCGTCTGTTACATACTTTAGTGCGCCGGATGTAAGACGCGTTATATCCGACGGTCTGAATGCAAGATATCCCGCCGGGTCCTTTACGTCTATGATAACGCCGGTAACTCCCTTTTCTTTAAGAGAAGTACAGAGCTTGTCAATATCCTGGGTGTAAAGTTTGCTGTACGAAATAAATACGCTCCTGCCGTTAAGACTTGAGTCCGAATCATAGCCCGTTTCGCTCTGAGCCTTTGTAATATCCTCCGCCGGCAGACGGGAAACAGAAAATCCCGTATAAAACAAAACAAACGAAGCTATGAAAACGCATGCGAACAGAACCGCAAAAAATTTACGGTCACGTTTTTTTGACTCTGCGGACGTTTTGACGCCCGTATTGTTTCTGAATCCCTTTTCGTCCGCCTCGCCCGGAAAGTCGGAAGCAAACCCGTAATATCCTCTCGAACGCGACACGTTCGGAGATTTTGAAACGCGGACGGAATCCTTTTTTTTCTTTTCTTTTCTAATAATATGTTTATCTTTCATCTTTACCGAACCAAATACTGTATTTAAGTAAACGACACTTGATTTTATTTTACTATATTTTGAAAATAAATACAACACAAAGAATTAAAAATAAAAAGAAAAAAGACCACTCAATGAGTGATCTTTCTGTGACGGCGTCGTCCTATTTTCCCGGGCAGCTGCCCGCCAAGTATCTTCGGCACTGCTGAGCTTAACTACTGTGTTCGGGATGGGAACAGGTGGAACCTCAGCGTCATAAACACCGCCTTATTCTTTTCATCTCAAGGTGTTTCCCTGAGAACATGACTTATTATATCACAAAAAATCGATTTGTCAACACTTTTTTTAAATTTTTTTAAAAAAGTTTTCAGGGCATTACAATGCAAAGGATTAAACCTTTTTAAGCACGGAAAGAATCTCACCGACATACGTTCTGTGATAATCTTTATTAGCATAGTTATTTTCAATGCTCTTGTCTATAAATCCGTCGGGGTTCATGTCCTGAAATGCAATCTTTCTGCAAAGGAAAACGAAATCCGCTTCCCCGCAGTATTCGAACTCGCCGTCAACTACGGGAGTAAAGCCCGTTTCCTTATACTTATCTGTATCTCTTCCGCTCTTATGACCGAAAACGCCCAATTCTTTTTTTCGGTCGGATTTAAAAAAGCTCAATGAAAAGTATTCGCCGTTCTCTGTGAACTCATACGTATATCTCTGCGGACGGACAAAGCAGATTAAAACGTCCTTTCCCCAAAGCTCGCCCAGAGCGCCCCAGGAAACGGTCATCGAATTATATTTATCCCCGACCTTACCGCTGAGTAAAGCCCAATTGTCCGCAAACATCGTTACGGGATTAAAATCAATACTTCTTACGTCTGTTTTTTCAAAAGCCATAATATCACCCTCGTTTAAATTATACGCTTTTTTCATAATAATTGCAACCGTTATAATTGCAGCCGTTATAATTACGCTGTGAAAACCGCCGTACCGTTTTTTTCTCCGGCACGGCGGCCGCATCTATGTAATGCGGATGAATCACAGGTTACTCTGCGGGGTACGAAAAAAGGGCATACCCGCCTGAGATACACTTCCGCTGACTGTACCTCAATACATTGTATGCCCGTATTTGATTTGGGAACTTATTATTTTAAATTTTGACTTCCTCGTCACGCGTGCCTATCCACATGCTGTCCCACTTCATGCCTGTTATTTTTTCTATGCGGATTTTTTCCTTGTCGGTGACATTTTCGACAAATCCTTTTTCCTTACGCTCAGCCGCGATACGTCTGATAAGTTCATGGTCTTTCTTAGTCATCGCATATCTGAATATTGAGAAAAGCGAGATTCCCGCGCACACGATGGGCATGTAAATCGCGTTGAGTCTTAAGCCGAAGAGCGATTTTGCAGTCTGGTCGGCGGGCGACGGCATGTCGGAATGATAGCCGAATAAATCAAGACTCTTGCCTATAAAGTAACTTGCAAAGCTCGTAACAGTCTTGCTGAACAGCGACTTGAACGTACCTACAACGCCCTCGCGCCGTCTGCCGGTAATGAGTTCGTCCGCGTCTATAACATCGGGCTGAATATTGTCTCCGACAAATCCGGGACCCGAAAATCCGAAGTTATAAAGCACTGCGGATATAGCAAGTATAACCGTTGCGGCGGAGTTTGACGTGTTTTGATCAATCGTCCTGTTAAGAAGCAGTCCGATTATCATCAACGGACCTAAAAGTTTTCCGCAGAACGTCTTGCCCTTATTCTTTACAAGCATGTAGTTTACGGGAGTTCCGAGGGCTTCCGCAACGCCGGAAACCATGTTCATGGCTATGAATATCTCGTACTTGCCGGCAACGCTTCTCATAAAATACGCATTGGAGTTGAGATAGAACTGACGGCTTAAAGTATAGAAAAGTGAAATCGCGAAATACTGCCTGAACGACCTGTTCGAAAAAACGAGTTTATACTCGTTTATAAGATATTTCATACTGAACGGCTCATTATGAGCGCCGAGCGACGACGGCTCGCTCGTATGTCTGTAGCAGTGAATGAGAGGCCAGAAGAACCATACGGCGAGAACGATTCCGACGAGCATATATTTGCTTCTGTCGGCGGGCGACGGGTCGGGCAGAGCCGACAGCATCGTTTTAATATTAAAGTTGCTCAGAACCAGCGACGTAAAAATATACGACGATACCTGACCGACCGAGTTCATTATATACTCGACGGTTTTATACTGCGTTCTTAAAAAGTACGACGGCGCAACGCTCGGAAGCATGGACGTGTACGGAATACTCGCTATCGTATACGAAGTAGAATAAACAACCGCCGCCAGCAGATACCACAGAAATACTGCGGTCGAATTTTCAGCTGTCGAACCCGATATTCCGAATGAAAACCAGCGCATGAAATATCCGATTGAAAACGGAAGCGCGGCCGCAAGCAGATACGGACGGTGTCTGCCCCTTTTCGAACGCGTTCTGTCGGAAATGATACCCATGACAGGGTCGTTGAACGCGTCCCAAAGTCCGTTGATTAATGAAATTTTACCGATATTCGACTGCGACAGTTTTTCAACCCAAAACAAATACTGCGAATGAAACTGACTTATCGGATATCCCGCGCCCCCGAGCATTATACTTGCGGACGTATAATTCAGAGCCGGTTTAATCGTATCTTCATATCCGCCCTCGATACCGAGAATGTCTTTTAACTTCTCAGCGGTTTTACCCATATACCTTCACCAAGCTTATAAAAAATTTCCAAAATAATTAATATATTAAAATATCCCGCGGCGGAAAGAACCGCGGGATATATAATATTACGAATATTAATACAACCGTTTATTTCTTCTGCAACAGCCCGTTAATAAAATCGTTAATAAACTGTCCTCCGTTGTTTACGGCGTCGGCATAACTCTTTTTAGTCGTAATCTCGTCCTTTGAACCGGGGTCGACCTTTGCCGTTGTCGTTTCGCTCGACGGCTCGTTTGCCTGATTATTTTTCTTCTCCGCCTCGGCGGCTAGAATTACAATCAGCAGGTTATCTACCGCGGTCTGATTCTTATCCTTAACCGTCGTGTCAACAGTCATAACATCCGCCGTATTCGGAAGAGTATCCACCATAGACGCGGCACGGAGAATTTTCCTCGCATCGGCGGGAGTTATCTCGCCGTTTCTGTCGATATCCGCATAATCGCGGTCGGCGTCGTCAAGTTTATCGATTTTCGCGGCGGCTCTGAGAACGAGTCTCGCGTCGGAAGCAGAAACCTTATTATCGTTATTTACGTCGCCCATTTTGCGCGGTTCCCAGTTAAAACCGGTATAGGTCTCCTCCATAACGTATACAAGACCCTCTTCTTCAAAGTCGAACGCGCTGGTTATTTCGGGCTTAAGACCGATGGGATTCTTTCCGTTTTCGTCGGCAAGCGACGCGGTGCATTCTATATGAACCCTGTAACCGGAAATATTGCCCTTTCTGTTTACATTAACCTCGGCATAGCTGTTTATATACTTAACAAATACAGGAGTATCCATCGAAAGACCGGGGATAAGATTAACCTTAAACGTCGAATTATCCGTAACGTCGTACAATGAGTCATATCCCGTTCCTATGGGAGAACCGTAGACCGTCGGGAGGTCAAGACGTATCGAGTAAGCTCCGCTCCTATGTATGGTCATCGAAAAATTCTTGACCTGTTCGGGCTTTATCGTCGATACGTAAGGAGTTCCGCTCAGAGGCATATCGTTATCATGGCTTACGCCGTTGGGAAGTCTCGTCGAAACGGCGGTACTGTCGCTCATCGAACCGATAACCGCGGGAACAAGGTCAGTGTCCTTAACAACTGCGGACGCGATTGCGCTGAGTATAGGCATCCACTGGGATGAAATATCCTTTTGCGCGTCCTGGCTCAGTCCTGAGTTTTCGCTCTTTACAACATACGGTTTCTCCTGCTTAATACGGTTAACCGTGAGATTGAAAAGCTCGACGGCATAGTTAAGCGCCTCTTTATCGACCTCGACTGACGGGTCGTCGCTTCCGTCGTCGGGAACTCCGTTTTTAATATTGCTTATGATTTTATTGATAAGCTCCTCTGCGGGAGATTCCTTATTGATTTCATCATCAAGTTTTTTTGCAAGAATCTCGGCAATATTGATATCTCCGAAACTGCCTCCGGTTATCATCTGACTTATCATGTCGCTTAAATCGTCGTCAGAACCGGCACCGGTACCGGTTCCGGAAGATATTGCACCTTTAATAATATCGGCAATGCTCAGTCCGCCCGCCGCAAATGCGGGGATAACAGACGAAACGCAGAGTATAACGCACAGCATTATGCAGAGAATTTTTCTTGATGTTTTTTTCATAGCGCACAACGCACCTTTCGCCGTGAAAATAAGAATACTGTTATTCAAATTTATAATAACACAGTTATTTCATTTTGTCAAAGTAAGTTTATTCTAAATTTCACTCCAATATTTTGAATATTTCCGACAATACAACGGCGGAACTCTGCCCCACGGGTACTTTTACGCTGATATAAGGCTTATTCGCGGCGGAAACAAGAACTCTGCCCTTCATCGCCGCTGCGAGTTTTTTGACGATATCCATATTTATGCTGTTTGTATACAGCAGAAGATTGTCGCCGTTCTGCTTTATCTCGTAAAAACCGTTTTTGACCGCGCGGTTTCTTATAAGCGCGATTCTGACAAGCCCCTTGACGCACTCGGGCGGTTCGCCGTAACGGTCTATAAATTCGTCGAGGACGTCCGACGCCGTTTCGTTGTCGCGGATTTCGGCTATGCGCCTGTACGCGGAAAGTCTCTGCGGAACGGAGCTTATATATTTTTCGGGGATATGCGCGTCAATGCGAACGTCGATAAGACATTCTTTTTTCTCGACGGGTTCTGTGTTGTTCTGCTCGCCCTCGACAGCCTCGGAAAGAAGCTGTAAATACATATCGTAGCCGACCGCCTCGAGATGACCGTGCTGCTGAGCGCCGAGAATACTGCCCGCGCCCCTTATTTCGAGGTCTTTCATTGCGATTTTAAATCCCGAGCCGAACTCTGTAAATTCCCTAATCGCCTCAAGACGTCTCGAAGCTATTTCGGAAAGTTCCTTGCCCTTTACGAATGTTAAATATGCGAATGCTCTTCTCGACGACCTGCCGACTCGTCCGCGTATCTGATGAAGCTGGGAAAGACCCATTCTGTCAGCATTGTCGATTATTAATGTATTACAGTTGGGTACGTCGACGCCCGTCTCTATTATCGTCGTGCATACGAGAACGTCAATTTCGCCCTCGAGAAGCTGTCTCCATATTTCGGACAGCTGATTTTCCGCCATCTTGCCGTGCGCGATTCCTATTCTCGCGTCGGGCACGTATTTATGAATTTCGGCTGCGGTCTCCTCGATATCCTCTACCCTGTTGTGAAGATAATACACCTGGCCACCCCGGCGTATCTCTTTTTGAATAGCTTCGGAGAGTATGCCCATATCGTGTTCGAGTACGTAAGTCTGAACGGGCGAACGGTCGAGCGGAGCCTCCTCAATTACGGACATGTCGCGGATTCCGGTCATCGCCATGTTGAGAGTTCTCGGTATGGGCGTTGCCGATAAAGTGAGCACGTCCACGCCGGGGAACGCAGTTTTCAATTTTTCCTTCTGCGCGACGCCGAAACGCTGTTCCTCGTCAATTATAACAAGTCCCAGGTTTTTAAATTCAACATCCTTTGAAATAAGGCGGTGCGTGCCGACGAGTATATCTATCTCTCCGCGCTTAACGCGTTTGATTGTATTCGCAGTCTCCTTCGGCGTTCTGAAACGCGAGAGCATGTCTATATTTATCGGGAATCCTTCAAAACGTCTTAACAAGGTCGAATAATGCTGAAACGCGAGTATCGTCGTCGGGACGAGAATTGCGCACTGCATGCCGTCGGCGGCGCACTTGAACGCAGCTCTGAGGGCAACCTCCGTTTTTCCGAATCCTACGTCTCCGCACAGAAGTCTGTCCATGGGGTAGGGCTTCTCCATATCCGATTTTATCTCGCTTATGCATCTTAACTGGTCGTCCGTCTCGTCGAATTCGAAACGGCGTTCAAAGTCGCTCTGCATATCGATATCGGGGGAAAATTCGTGACCCTTTGTATTTCTGCGCTTTGCATAAAGCTGTAAAAGCTCCTTAGCCATATCCTTGACGGCGGCGCGGACTCTCGTTTTCGTCTTTTCCCAGTCCTTTGTTCCGAGCCTGTTAAGCTTCATGGGTTTGCCGTTTTCCTCATGCGGACCTATATATTTCGAAACGAGGTCAAGCTGAGTTACGGGAACGTACAGAACGTCCGCGCCCATATATTTAATTTTAATGTAATCCTTTGAAACGCCCCCGACGTCCATATTTACAATACCGTCGAAGACTCCGATGCCGTGAACGCTGTGAACGACGTAATCGCCCTTATGAAGCTCCTCTATGGAGTGAAGGGAATTCGCGTTTTTCCGGTTCTTTTTTGAATAATATTTTTTAACTCCCGAGCCCGCTTTGTACCGGCTCTGAGTAATAATCTTTATTTTGTCCCCCGGATAATCCATGCCGTAGCTCAGCGCCCCGGGAATGATATTAACGCTCTTTTGAAGAAACGCCGACGGAATAGCGGGATAGCTTATGCAGTCTATCCCCTCGTCGGAGAGATCCTCTGCAAGCGACTGCGACGCTTTTTCGGTACCGGCCAAAATAATAATTCTGTAGCCTCTCGCAATATCGGGGCGGATATCATCGAGCAGAACTTTCAAAGAGCCCTCCCACGAAGACGACTGCCTGACGTTCATATTTACAAGCTCTTTTACCGGAGTGTCGAAACTTCCGCGCGCAAAATTATCAAGATAAACGGCGCCCCGTTTCTCGTACATCGAAATAACATCATTAGAACTAATGAAGAACCTGTCAAGCCCCCTGCACAAAACGCCGTCCTCGAACATCATTTTGATATCCTCGTTCGAGAGTTTCTGAATGTTGAGACTTCTCTCCTTTACGTTTGAGGTCTCGCTGATAAAGAGCATATCGTTTTCGCAGTAGTCGAAAATGTTTTCGGGATTTTCGTATGCTAACGGAAGGTATCTGTCCGTACAGCCGATTCTTACATTGGAATCGAGTTTATCCGCGTCAGAAAGCAGGCTCTCCCTTACTTTCGTTATATTTTTACCTCTAAGTGACGAAGCGAGTTTTTTTATTTTTTCGCTCAGAATTTCGTCGGAATCGAATATAACCTCCGTCGCGGGGGTGATTTTTATTTTATCGGCGTTTTCTCTGCGCCTCTGGCTTATAGGGTCAAAATACGCCATGGAGTCGACGCTGTCGCCCCAAAATTCGATTCTCACGGGATAATCGCAGTCGGGCGGAAACATATCGATAATCGCGCCCCTGCGGGCAAACTGTCCCTTGCCCTCGACCATATCGGCGCGCACATATCCCGCCGACACGAGAGCGTCAACGACTCTTTCGGGAGAAATCTCGCTGTCGAGAGTTATGCTCGCCGATTTTCTTTTAAGCACCTTACGCGGAACAGTTAACTGCATGGCCGCCTCGACGGAGCACACAACCGCGTCGTATTCGCCGTTTATTATATTTTCGAGAACTCCGAGCCTTCTGCGCTCATACTCCCTCGACTGGCTGTCGGTCGGACGGTAGTTAAAATCCCTCGCCGGGTACATCAGACACTTCGAGCCCATCGTCTCCATGTCCCCGCTGAACTTAACGGCGGACGCCTCGTCTGCGGTAATAATCAGTGCTTTTCTCCCCGTATCGGTGCACAGAGAATGGACGATATGCGCCTTGGGCGTCTGACTGACTCCGAGGACGCCCATAGGAAGACGTCCCTTTTTAACGCACGCGAGAATTTCCTTATACTCGCTGTTTGATTTTAACAAATCGGAAAATGACGACATACAAACTCCTTAAACTGCAATGTCGGAAATCCCGAAGAAACGGAATTTCCGATGAAAAAACGTATAAACAATAATTTATTAAAGGGATAAACATTCTTTTGTAGGGGAAGACATTGTC
>ERZ808240.2537-NODE-2537-length-19653-cov-16.573630_pt1 | contig 19653 bp, 20 predicted proteins | sample MGYA00521084_ERZ808240 | MGnify/ENA primary metagenome ERZ808240 (study PRJEB31516, sample SAMN03275571) | gut metagenome | biome: mammalia-associated habitat; material: feces | host: Papio cynocephalus | place: Kenya | collected 2012-08-06 ...
ATTTTTCCCGCTAATGTTTAAAAAAAATTAAGACATTTTCAAAAGTTATTGACATTATTTTTTGGCAGTTTTAAAAAAATTATATTTCAAATTACTAATACAATTTATTAGTTATAAATATAATGTAATATGACAAATATAATAAAAATAATAATCAGTTTATTTTTAATAAGTTATAGCATAATGTTTTATATTATTTACTTAAATGAATTATTTATAAATGGTGTCTTAAGTTATATCTTAATTATTATAACTCATATAGAAACACTTATTTTATTTCCCAGCATTTACATACTGATTCGCTCTTTACAACCCAAAACATAAATGATAGAATAAACTACGTAAGGTGGTAAAAATGAAAAAGATAATTGTATTTATTATGATGTTGTTATTCCCATTATCCGTATTTGCCGATAATTTAGAAGTTTCAACACATATTATCGATACAGAGGTAGAAATAGCAGGTGCTATTAAAGTAAAAGAATTAATCGTAGTAAAAGGAAATGCTGAATATTTAAATCGAAAACTCAATTATTATAGTTTTGGAACAAGTAGTTGGGATGGAAAATCAAAAGTAGATTATGAAGGGTCATCATTTTATAATGCTCATAGCATAAGCATTAATAAAGTATCTGCATTTAAATTAACAGATAAAATTGATATAAATGATTTAAATAGAGATGAAACTAGTACTTTAAAAGAATTCGATTTAAAACATCCAACAAAAGAGGGATATTCTTATTTTGATAATAAAGATGGGACTGGCGATTTAAAAATATTATACCCGATTACTAATGATGAAATTGCAATTTATATTGAATATACAGTAAATAATGCAGTTGTAAAACATAATGATGTAAAAGAACTTAATTATACATTTAAAAATTTAAATTTAAATGCTGATAAAACAATCGTTAGAGTTGTGACTCCATACCCAGTAGAAGAAAAAGATTTAGACTTATATAATATATGGATTCATGGACCAAGAAAAAATAGTAATTTTCAAGAATTAACTAATAAAAATGAACAAAAAGTAGGAATATATGGCGAATTTAATGAAGTATCTGAATTTAACATAAGAATGACTTTACCACAAAATTATGTTGGAATAGATATGAATCTAAATAATTCACAAGAAGCTGCTTTAGAAAAAATTAAAACTATTGAAGATAATCGTAAAACTAAGACAGATAATAATGAAACAATTTTAAATAATATAATTTATGTATTTTATGCATTAGCGGTAATTCTTTTATTAGGTACAATTTTAATTGCTGTAATGAATTTATTTGATAAAAAAATATTTATTCTTTTGATCATATTTGCTTGCATATTATGTGGATTTAATTATCTATTCTATAATTTTAAATATTCATATATGTATCTAATAATCTTATTTCCTTTTATTGGACTATTAATAAATAAAGTTAAAAATAAGTAACGTAAACTGTTAGAAAGAATCTAGCAGTTTTTTAAATTAAAAATCAAATCCTACATAAAATAGAGCAACATTTAAAATAACCTATGATAAAATGTAAATGTAAGGGAGAGAGACCATATGGAAAGTTTAGGAGAAAAAATAAAAAACATTAGAGTATCAAATAATTTAAAATAAAGTGGACTTGCTGTCATTATGCATATTTCTGAAAAAACAGTGTCGAGTTGGGAAAATAATCGTACAATACCTGACTTAAATATGATTTATAAAATATCAAATTACTTTAAGAAAAGTTTCTATTATTTAATAAGTGATGATTATAATGATTTAAATAATAATGAAATAGAGATAAAACTAAAGGTAGACAAAAGTGAATATGAAAGATTACTAAATTTAGTAAAAACACAGCAAAATACAAAAATACTGTTAAACAAATTGATACTTATTTTAGTTTAAAAAATAACAATAGTTGGTTAAGAACAAGAAACGAAAATAAAAAATGTATCTTTAATTTAAAAAAGAAAATAAATAATTCTCATTATGAGAAATATGATGTCCTAATTGATAATTTAAGTAATTTAAATAAAATATTAGAGGAATTAAATGTTAATGAATTAGGAACAATTGTTAAAGAAAGAACTACCTATGTTTATAAAAATAAGTATGAATTTTCTTTTGACAATGTCGAAAATATTGGTTTGTTTATAGAAATAGAAGTCATTAATCAAATTGGAAATTATGAAAAAGATACTTATGACTTATTAAATTTAATGAAAGAATTAAAAATTGATTTAAATCTGATTGAAAGAATAAAATATATTGATTATTTGATAAAGGAAAAATAATGAAAAGAGAAGAATTAATTAAATTAAAGAAAATGTTTAATTAAGAACTTGCAAGAAGAGCAAGAATAAATCAATTATTACAAGAAGATTATGTTTTAGAATATTTAAAACTTAATGGAATAATTTCTGAAATAATGCAAATCGAAGATAAGTGGTCTATAATAAAGGAATTATTAAAAAATATTGAAATTACTGAAACTAACGGCATATTAGTACATACAAATAATTATAAGTATGGCTGCAATATATGTTATGAAGAAACTAATTATTATCACATTATTGTTCCATTTGATGATAGTGAAACTGAGTATCAAACTTTTAGAAATTTAGAAATATTGAAACAGGAAAAATTTATACAAGTTGCTCTGATGATTATGTAAAAAGTGAATTTGATGGTAATGCCTATAAATATCAATTTCCTAATAAACCAAATATGACTTTAAGTGAATTTTGCCTCGAATTACATAATCGCTTATTGACAAGTGAATTAATGAAAAAATATATAATATTAAATCCTTATAACAGTAGTAAAAAAGAGAATGGTTATGAAGAAGTAAGAAAAGATTTCTTTGAAACAGCTATAGCTAAAGGACAATCTAGTGCTAAGAAATTAATACTTTCTAAATACCCGTTAATGAAAATATAAAACAACATATAGATAAATTTATTAAACTTTATAATAATTGTTAAAATATTGAAGATAAATATGTAATGTTGTTAAATCTTAAAACTTTGTGTAATTATTCATTTAAAAATTATTACTTTTTCTCCAAATCATTTTGTTTGAAAATTTAAAAATAATGCACCTTTTAAAGTGTAAATTATTAATATTAAAAATAAATTAATTATAATGGAAAGTTATGTTATTTTTTTATTTGGCTTTATGATACAATTAAATTGTTAATAAGAGGAGTTATGACTTATGTATAAAAGTGAAGAAAAATTTTTAAAACATTATGATTCAAGTAAATTTGAAAAGTTATCATTAACAACTGATATATTAATTATTTCAATTACTGATGAAAAGGTTGATAATTATTGTAAAACATCGAAAAAGAATATGAGTATATTATTAGTTAAAAGAGGTGATAATCCATTTAAAGATAAATGGTGTTTGCCGGGAGGATTTTTAGATATTCATGAAGATTTAGAAGATGTTCCAAATAGAATATTAAAAAGAGAGACTAATTTAGAAAATATTTATTTAGAACAATTATATACTTTAGGCGATGTTAATAGAGATCCTAGAATGCGTATTGTATCAACATCATATATGGCATTAATTGATAAAAATAGATTAAATACTAAACTAATGGAAAATGCTTCTTGGTTTAATGTAAATGTTAAAGAAGAAAAAGGGATTGTTACAATTCTTCTTGATAATGGCAAGGATGTATTAAAAACTAAAATTAAGAAGATATTAAAAGATAAAACAACTGATAGATATAAATTTGAAATAATTGAAAATAATGATTTAGCGTTTGATCATGCAATAGTAATATTATCTGGGACTGAGAGACTTAAAAATAAGATAATGTATACAGATATTGTGTTTAATATGATGCCTAAGGAGTTTACACTAGGCGAGTTACAACAAGTTTATGAAGTTATTCTTGATAAGAAATTATTAGTTCCAGCATTTAGAAGAATTATTGCTAATAAAGTGGAAGCAACAAATGACTATAAAACTGGTGAAGGACATAGACCATCTAGATTATTTAGATATAAGAAGGATTAATTATGATAGGTAATGACTGGGATAAAGTTTTAAAAAATGTATACGATGGGGAATATTTTAGACCACTACTTTTAAAAGTGCAAAATGAATATAAAAATAAAGTAATATTTCCACCTAAACATGAAGTATTTAATGCATTTAGATTAACTCCTTTTGCCAATGTTAAAGTAGTAATTGTGGGACAAGATCCATATCATGGAGTTGGAGAAGCACATGGTTTATCATTTTCAGTTAGAGATGGTGTAAAATTACCACCAAGTTTAAAAAATATTTATAAGGAATTATATGATGATTTAGGTGTTTCAATAAAAACTAGTGGTGATTTAAGTTCATGGGCTAGACAAGGAGTTCTAATGCTTAATTCAACCTTAACTGTTGAAAAAGATAACGCGAATAGTCATAGCAATATAGGGTGGCAACAATTTACAGATGATGTTATTAGAATAATTGATAATAATAAACGAGATGTTGTTTTTATACTTTGGGGTAATTATGCAAGAAGTAAGAAAACTTTAATTAAAAATAATTATATTATTGAGAGTGCACATCCATCACCATTTAGCGCATATAATGGATTTTTTGGCTCAAAACCATTTTCAAAATGTAATAATTATTTAAGGAGTAAGGGGTTAGAAGAAATAAAGTGGTAATCTTGTTTACTTTTTGATATGAAATATGCTAGTATAATACAGTGAAAGAAGGGATATTATGGATAATTTACATGAATATAATTTAAATAATAAATATTTTAAGGCACCACTTAAATCTTTTGACGATAAAAAAATTGAGAAACTTGTTATTTTTAAATATGTTTTAACTGAAGATAGAAGTATTTATGCAAAAGTTATTGGATTTGATGATTTAATTCCTGTTTATCATAGATGTGAAGATGGAATATTACAAGGATGTATAATGCATGACGAATATTCAAGAATTTATATTGAGTCTCCATTTGAAACAATAATACATGGAAATGATATTATTTCTAATACTAAATTAATTAGCGAGTATCAAATAGATAACGATGTTATAGGATATACATTATTAAGAAATGAAATAAATAAAGAACATAAATCACGTGGCTTAAAATAAATAGTTAAAATATATATATTTATGTTATGTCAATCAATAAAGTTATGTAGAATAATGCATTGATTGATTTTATTTTGTTTTTAATTTAAAAAAATGATAAAGTTTAAATTAATGTATTCTTTTACGATTTTTCATGTTAAAATGTATTTAGAGAGGATTGTGTTTTTATGAAAATGGTTAGTAATTATATTTGGGGATTATTCTTAATATTAGTTGGAGTAGTTTTAGGACTAAATGCTTTTGGAGTAACAAATATAAATTTGTTTTTTGATGGATGGTGGACAGTGTTTATAATTGTTCCATCTTTAAATGGCTTAATAAAAGGAGAAGATCGTACAGGTGCTTTAATAGGTTTAATAATAGGTTTATTTTTACTATTATCATGTCAAGATGTGATTGATTTTAATTTAATTATTAAATTATTAATTCCTGTTATTTTAGTTGTAATAGGTTTATCTATAATATTTAAAGATAAAGTTAAAGATGTTGCCGTTAAAAAGATGGAAAAAAGAAGTAATCAAGATGCAGACTTAGAACACACTTATACATCTACTTTTTCAGAGGAAAAAATTAATTTAGATAATGAAAAAATAGATAATTGTGCAATTAACTCAATTTTTGGTAGTGTTAGTTTAGATTTAAGAAATTCAATTATAAATGAAAATGAAGATGTAGTAATTAATAATTATGTTGTATTTGGTGGTGTTACTATAAAAGTTCCTAAAGATGTAAATGTGGTAGTTAAAACAACTAGTATCTTTGGTGGAGTTGATAATAAAACTGGTAGAAATAAATCTAAGGAAAATAATAAAACAATTTATATTAAAGGAACTATCCTGTTTGGAGGTATTGATATTAAATGAATGATGCTCAAAAAGTGATAAAATATTTAGCAACTTTATTTGCGTTTGCATTAATTGGCTTTATTTTTTATATTCCAATTTTAGCAGGAACTGAAATTTATAAGTCTATAATAGACGAAATCAAAAAAGATAATAACTTGTTAAAAGATACAGTTAAAAAAGAAATAAATGATTTAGAGTTTTCTAAAATAAATGTTGATATCAATACATGTAATGTGAGTGTTGATGTAGGAGAAGATTTTAAAATTGAAACTAATGATGAGAAACTAACAACTAATTTAGATGGAACAAATTTAAATATTAAAAGTGATAATAAGAATGTATTTAATAAGAATAAATGTAAAATAGATATTGTAGCTCCTGAAGAAATAATTAATACTTTAAATATAAAAAATAAATATGGAAATATTAAAATAAATAATTTGGTTCTAAATGAAGTTAATATAAATAATAATGTTGGAAATATAGATATTAATAAGTCTAAATTTAGTACTGTTTTAATTAACAATTCGGTAGGCGATATAGATATTGATGCAGATATAAATGAAACGCTAAATATTACATCAAGTATAGGAAATATTACATTAATGATAAATGATAATATGGATAATTATAAATCTAATATAACTAAGAAGATAGGTAGCATTTTAGTTAATGGAATAAACTATTCTAAAGATGTTTCAATTGGAAATGGCGAAAAAAATATTAATATTAGTTCTACTATAGGCGGAGTTAGTTTAAATTTTAAAAAAGAAACTGATAGGGAAAATTAATGGAAGAAAGAATATATAATAAATTAGTAAGAGATAATATAATTGATAAAATAAGCAATAATGATGAAATTGCGTCATATAGAGTACTTGATGATATTGAATATAAAAAAGAACTTTTAAATAAACTTAAAGAAGAATGTAATGAGGTAATTGATGCTTTTAATAATGGAACAAGTGGAGAGATGGTTATTGAACTTGCTGATGTACTAGAAGTTATAAATTATTTAGCTAAGTCTATAAATGTTGATATGCAAGAAGTTAATGGTGTAGCTATGGTAAAAAAGATGAAAAATGGTGGATTTGATAAAAAATATTATTTAGAAAAAACTACAAAAAGAAGGAAATGATATAATTGAATTATTTGGATACGATAGATAGTAGGATAAAAGAATATTATAAAATATTATCATGGGATTTTCCCTCTTTTTTAAATGATTATATTTTTACTAAGGAAATGCAACATCAAAAGGAAATAAGTGTAACATGTGGTAAAATATATTCGAAAATGTTTAAATATGGTTATCCATATACAAGTTTGGATCATAGCATAGGTGTTTCTTTAATTGTTTGGAATTTTACAGCTGATAAAAAACAAACTTTGGCAGGATTATTTCATGATATTGCTTCTCCTGTTTTTAAACATACTGTGGATATATTTAATGGAGATGCTAATAAACAAGAATCAACAGAAGAAAAAACTTCAGACATTATAAAAAATTCAAAAGAAATTATGACACTCTTAAGAAGAGACGAAATTAAATTAGGAGAGGTTGATAATTATCATATTTATCCGATTGCCGATAATGATACTCCTAGGTTATCAGCTGATAGATTAGAATATTCTCTTTCAAATGCCTTGTTTGTGAATGAGTTAGGTAATATAGAAGAAATAAAAAGATATTATGAAAATATTTATGTGGGAGTTAACGAAGATAAAGAAATAGAATTATGTTTTGATGATAGGGATATAGCAGATAAATTCGTAGAATTAACTAGTAAGTTATCAATATTGTATCGTGATGATAAAACAAGATTTTCAATGGAATTATTAAGTGACATATTAAAATGGTTAGTTAAAAATGAATTAATAACTATTAATGATTTATATGTGTTAAGTGAGGATGAAATTGTTGAAATAATTAATAAATCTAGATTAAAAGAAGTACTTGTTAAATGGATAAATATGAAAGATGTAAAAACTTCTAAAGATGTTCCTAATGATTACTATTATGTAAAATCGGGAGCTAAAATAAGATATATTGATCCACTTGTTAATGATAAAAGAATTTCAGGGTTAAGTGAAAAGGCTAGAGAAAATATAGCTAATAACTTTAATTATGATATGGACAAATATATATATTCTGATTCAATTAAGATAAAGGAACTAACAATATGAATAAAGAAGAAATATATAGTTTTTTAAAGCAAAATAATATTAAATTTGAAGTGGATGAACATATTCCAGTATTTAACATGCAAGATTTAAAGAAAGTTTCTCTAAAATATCCAAATTATGATGGGAAAAATATATTTTTAAGAGATGATAAAAAAAGAAATTATTATTTAGTTACATTTTTAGGTGATAAAAAAGTTGATTTGAAAAAATTTAGAATTGATAATTGCTTGAGACATCTTAGTTTTGCAAACGCTATAGAGCTTGATACTTGTTTAAAGCTAATTCCCGGCTCGGTTACACCATTGGGATTATTAAATGATAAAGAAAAAATTGTAAAATTTTATATAGATGAAGAATTTTTTAAAGATCCATTTATGATTGGAGTTCATCCTAATGATAATTCAGCAACTGTGTGGTTAAATGTGAATGATTTAATAAATATTATAAAAAATAATGGTAATGAAGTTCACATAACTAAGATTTAACTTGATTAAAGAATTAATAATCTTGTATAATTTTTAAAGAAAGAGTTGATTTAAATGTGTGGTTTTTGTGCATTTTATGATAAAACAAAAATAGATAACAAAAAGAAAATAATTAAAGATATGGCTGATAGAATTAAACATAGAGGTCCGGATAGTGATGGGTATTATGTTGATAAAGATATTGCTATGGGTTTTAGAAGACTATCTATTATTGACTTAAAAGGTGGAAATCAACCTTTATATAATGAAGATAAAAATATAGTTGTTATGTTTAATGGTGAAATATATAATTTTCAAGAATTAAGAGAAGAATTAGAAAAACATAACCATATATTTACAACAAATAGTGATACCGAAGTAATTGTTCATGGATATGAAGAATATGGAACTGATGTTTTTAGTAAATTAAGAGGAATGTTTGGAATAATTATTTATGATAAGAAGAATAGAACACTAATTGGTGCTAGAGATTATTTTGGAATTAAGCCAGTTTATTATTATAATCATAATGGATTATTTATGGTTGGCAGTGAAATTAAATCATTCTTATCACATCTTAATTTTAAAAAAGAATTAAATGATAAAGTTTTAGGACTATATTTATCATATGGTACTAATCATTTAGAAGATACTTTCTTTAAATATACTAAAAAATTAAAACCAGGACATTATTTTATCTATAAAAATGGTAAGATAGATGTTAAAAGTTATTTTAAACTTAGTTATGAAAAAGAAAATAATAGTTATGAATATTATGAAAAATTAGTTAAAGAAACATTAGAAAGTTCAATAAAATACCATCAAATAAGTGATGTAGAAGTTGGTTCTTATTTAAGTGGTGGAGTTGATTCTTCATATGTTGTAAGTCTTGCTAAACCAAATAAAACTTTTACTGTTGGTTTTGAAGGAAAAGGCTTTAGTGAAATAGAATATGCTAAAAGTTTATCAGATCATTTTCATGTAAAACATTATAGTAAAGTTATAACTGGTGATGAATTTTTTGATATTTTACCAACTATTCAGTATCACTGTGATGAACCAAGTGCAAATGTAAGTACAGTTCCTTTATATTTTTTAAGTAAACTGGCAAGGAGTCAAGTTAAGGTTGTTTTATCAGGAGAAGGCGCTGATGAAATGTTTGGTGGATATAATGAATATAATGATTCTAAGATGGAAAAGTTGTATTTAAGTTTACCATTATTTATTAGAAGTGGTATTGCTAAAGTAATAAAACTATTACCATATTTTAAAGGAAAACATACATTAATAAAATATGGAAAAGATATAAGTAAAAGATATTATAATAAAACGGAAATGTTTTTACCGGAAGAAATACCAGAGATTTTAAATAAAAAATATATATCTGATATTAGCCCATATCAATTGTGTAAACCATATCACGATGAAAAAAAAGGAGAAAATGATATATTAAGAAAAATGTATATTGATTTAAATTTTTGGCTTCCTAATGACATACTATTAAAAGCAGATAAGATGTCAATGGCTAATAGTGTTGAACTTAGAGTACCATTTTTAGATAAAGAAGTTTGGAATATTTCTAAAAAATTACCAACAAAGTATATGATACATGAAGGACAAACTAAATATATTTTTAGAAAAGTTGCAGAAAAAGTTATTCCTGAAGAGTGGGCTAAGAGAAAAAAATTAGGTTTCCCAGTACCATTCGGTAATTGGATTCAAAAAGAAAAATATTATAATAAAGTAAAAGAAATGTTTAATAAAGATTTTACAAGTGAATTTTTTGATAAAGATAAAATAAATGAAATGCTTAATAATCATTATAAAAATATTGAACGTAATGGGAAGAAAATTTATACAATATATACCTTCTTAATATGGTATGAAAGATTCTTTATTACAGAAAAATAATTATTTTGTATGGAATAGATTAAGAAAGATTTATTCCATATTTTATATGTTTACAATATTTATTTTTTGATTGTAAATTGATGTTAATTTTTTAAATAAAAGTCTTAAAAATAAGGTATAATATAAATAGTTATAGAGTTAGATATGAGGATGAAGTTAGATGAACAATAAAACTAATTATTATAGAAAATTAGATATCTTAAGAATAGTTTGTGCAATTGCGATACTTTTTTATCATTTAGGATATATGAGTGGGGGATATTTGGCAGTATGTACATTCTTTGTATTAAGTGGTTATTTAGGAGTTATTATAAATTTAAAAAATAATAAGTTTTCTTTAATAGAATTTTATTTTAAAAAAATAAAAAAGATATATATCCCTTTATTAATTGTTACTTTTATATCTATTGCAGTTGTTTCTAATATTTCTAATACTTATTGGTTAAATATTAAGAATGAAACTACATCCGTATTACTTGGATATAATAATTTTTGGCAAATAAATGCGAATTTAGATTATTTTGCTAGACATATAGATTCGCCTTTCATGCATTTATGGTATATAGCAATCCTTATGCAATTTGATTTGGTGTTTCCGTTTATATTTATGTTTTTAAATAAGTTAAAAGAAAAGATTAATAAGAATTTGCCAATTATTATCACATTTTTGTTAAGCGTAATTGGTGCTGTAATATTTTATAATATGAGTAAAACTAATTTAATGAATGCTTATTATAATACATTTACGAGGATATTTTCATTATTTATAGGTATGATGCTCGGATATATACATAATGAGTATGGTAACATTTTTACTCTAGATGTTACAAATAAAAAACTTAAAAATATTATTTATACTTTATATTTAGCAATAATTATAATTATGTTTAAATTTGTACCTGCAACTTCTATTTATTTTAGTATAAGTATGGTATTAATTAATATAGTTAGTTGTAGATGTATAGATTATGCTGTTTCTTACAATAAAGAAAGTAAAATCGATAATTTGATTAGAGGTGTTGCAAATATGACATATGAAATTTATTTGGTTCAATATCCTGTTATTTATGCTTTTCAATATTTAAATATAAATCATACAATTAAAACACCTATTATTATAGCCATTGTACTTTTAATTTCATTTTTACTTCATTTTGCTTTAAATAGAAAAAAGAAGCATAAAAATATAAAAGAGCTATTATTAATATTATTTATTGCTGGTTCGTTATATGGTGCGATCAGATATATTAGTGCTAAGTCTTATGAAAAAGAAATGGAAGAATTAAGAACACAACTTGCGGAAAATGAAAAAGAAATGGAAGAAAAACAAAAAGATTATGAATTAAAACAACAACAAGAGGAAGAAGATTGGAATAAAGAATTAGAAAAGTTGGAAAATCCAGACAATTATGAAGAACTTGTTAAAGAACTACCAATCACATTTGTTGGCGATTCTGTTATGCTTGGAGCAATGAATAATATAACAAAAATGTTTCCTAATAGTTATTTTGATGCTAAAGAATCCCGTGCTTTAACAACTGGAGTTTCAATACTATCTAACTTAAAGAATAGTAATAAGTTAGGAGAAGTAGTAGTACTTCATTTAGGAACTAATGGAGATTGTGGTAATAATTGTAAAGAAAATATTATGAATATCTTAAGTGATAAAATAGTATTTTGGCTTAACACGACAAATAATGAAAAAGTAAATGATAGTTTAAATGAACTAGCTACTAAATATGATAATTTACATATTATTAATTGGCACGATTTGTCGCATGGGCATGATGATTGGTTCTATTATGACGGAATTCATTTACCTCCAACTGGTAGAAAAGAATATACTAATATAATATATAATGCGATATTTGATGTATATAAAGATAAATTTAAAGAAAAGAAACAAGCATTAATTTTAGAACATCAAGAAGAATTAAGAAATAAAATATCTTTCTATGGAAATGATTTATTATTCTATGATTTTAATGAATTGCAAAATAATTATTCAGATGCAAGATTTATGGTTAAATTAAATTATAGTTATAAAGATTTAAAAGAGGATATAGAAAAAACAATTAGTGAAAATACTTTATCTAATAAAATTATATTTGGATTTGATAATTCAACAATTATAAGTGTTAAGGAATATCAAGAATTAATTGATTTATGTAAAGAAAGAGAAATATATATTATTTCAACAGTTAAACCTTTAAATAGTTTGAATGGTAAAAATGTTTATATAATTAATTTTTATCAGGAAATTCAAAAACATAAAGATTATTTAATGGCAGATGGAATCCATTTAACTGAAAAAGGTAATCAAAGATTAAATGAATTAATTAATGAAAAATTTAAATAGAAATCACTTTTAGGTGGTTTTTATTTTATTTTTTGATCATTTATTACAATATTGAAATTTCGTAAAACTGATACGTTAGATACAAAAGGAATCTTGCGATTAATTTAATCGGTGCCTAGTCCTAAGGCTGAACCGTTTAAACTTTGGCTTGCTTCTTTAGGAAGTGAACGTATTGATGAGGTATTTAATCCAGAAATAGCAGTTAATAGAGCAGTGGAGTTTTATCGCAATAAGGGATATTCTGATGAATGGATATAAGCAAGACTTACAGGAATTGTGAATAGGTTTAAATTAACTGATATTTGGAAAGAAGGAGGAATAAACAAACCTTATGAGTTTGCTATGCTTACAAATGAGATTTATAAAGAATGGTCTGGCATGAAAGCAAATGAATATAAAGATTATAAAGGACTCCGAAAAGAATCTCTAAGAGATAATATGACTGATATAGAAGTTGCTTTAACTAACATTAGTGAGATTGCAACAAGAGATATTGCAAAAGAAGAAAGACCTCATGGATTGAAAGAGAATTTGAAGGTTGCGAAACGCGGTGGTAGTATTGCTAAAGGAACAAGAACGTTATATGAAAAAGAGACTAAAAAATCAGCTATATCTAAAAATAATTCTTTAAATTATAAGTATATAAATGATGTAGAAAAAGTAGAAACTAAAGATTAATATAAATACTTTTTGATAAAAATTTGATACAATTATATTGATAATATTGAAGAGAGTTGTTTTATTTATATGATAAAAATTAATGGATTAACAAATAGAGAGGTAGAAGAAAAAATTGCACTTGGTAAAGTTAATAAGATAAATTTTGAGACAAGTGAAAGTATATCCACTATTATTAAAAAGAATATTTTTACTTATTTTAATGTGATTTTTATGATACTTGCTATTTTAGTAATTTTTGCAGGAGCATTCCGAAATTTAACTTTTTTAATAGTAGTAACAATAAATGTATTAATAGGTAATTTTCAACAAATTAGATCTAAGATGGTATTAGATAAATTATCTCTTTTAGATAAGTGCAAGTATAGTGTTATTAGAAATAGTAAAGAAACAATAGTGTATTCTGATGAATTAGTTGAGGGAGATTATGTAAAATTATCGAGTGGAAATCAAGTTCCTGCCGATGGAATACTTGTTCAAGGTAAACTTTTTGTTAATGAATCTTTATTAACTGGTGAACAAGATGAAAGAGAAAAAATAGTTGATTCAAATTTATTATCTGGTAGTTTTGTTGTGTCTGGTAGTGCCATAGTTAAATTAACAAATGTTGGTGAAGAATCATATTCTTCTAAAATAATGAAAGAATCCAAAAAGATTAAAGAAAGTAAAACGGAAATGATTAAAGCAATTGATAGAATTGTACTTGTTGCAGGAATTGCTATTATTCCGATTGGTTTATTTTTATTTGGTGAATCATATTTTGTTAATAAATTCAGTTATAGTGAAAGTGTCGTTAGAATGGTGTCAGCATTAATAGGTATGATTCCTGAAGGACTATATTTATTAACCACTGTTGCTCTTGCACTTAGTGCCATGAGGCTAGCTGAGAAAAATGTTTTACTACATGATATGAAAAGTATTGAAAGTTTAGCTAGAATTGATGTTTTATGTATTGATAAAACAGGTACAATTACGACTAATGAGATGGATGTTATAGATATTTTTGATGAAAATGAAGTTAGTTATTTAGATAAGAAAAAGGATAAAAAAATATTAGAACTTGCTAATTACGTTAATTCGATAAATGATAATAATGCTACGATAAATGCTTTAAGAGATTATTTAAAAAATATTAGTAAACAAAAATTAAATATGCTTGAATATGAAAATTTTAATTCAAAAAATAAATATTCATATATTAAAATTGATAAAAAAATAATTTATAAATTAGGTGCTCCTGAAATACTTCTTGATAAAAAATATAATCATTTAATTAATAATAGAACAATTAATGGCGAGAGAGTTATAGTGCTCATAAAAGAAGAAAATAGCAAGTGCACACCAATATTATTTATAAGCTTAAAAAATGAAATTAGAAAGAACGCGAAGGAAATTATCAAATTCTTTAATGATAGAGAAGTTGAGATAAGAGTTATTTCTGGTGATAATCCTGTAACGGTTTCTAGGATTGCTAAAGAGGTTGAAATTAAAAATTTTGATTTATTTGTTGATTGTAGTTTAATAAAAACGAGAGAAGAACTAAAAAATGCAGTTGATAAATATAAAATATTTGGAAGAGTCAGCCCTGAACAAAAGAGAGAAATTATTAAATTGCTAAAAGAAAGTGGATTAAAAGTTGCTATGACTGGTGATGGAGTAAATGATATATTAGCTATGAAAGAGGCAGATTGTTCAGTTGCTATGGGAAATGGATCGGATGCGGCGAGGGAAGCTGCCCAAGTTGTTCTTCTTGATTCTGATTTTGGAAATATGAGAAATATTGTTTATGAAGGAAGAAAAAATATAAATAATATAACTAGATCGGCATCATTGTTTACTTATAAAAATATATTTTCGTTGTTGCTTTCAATTTATGCAATTATTTCAACCATTGCTTACCCTTTAGAGCCTAATCAAGTATCGCTTGGAAGTGCATTTACTATTGGAATACCGGCATTTTTCTTAACTTTTGAAGAAAATCAGAAGAAACAACAAAATGATGAATTTTGGAAAAATATTTTACTAAAATCTTTACCATCTGCAATTATTTCTTTTTTAGCAATTGTTTGTATGGTTAAATGTTCAGTTATATTTGATATTAATTCTAATGATTTAACAACTGCTTGTAGTTACTTATTTTTTACTGGTGGATTTATAATTTTATATAAATGTGCTAAACCTTTAAATAAGTATAGAACGATTGTGTTTGTTGGATGTATATTGGGAATGATTATTACTATAAATATGATACCTGAATTTTTTAATATTAAATCAATATCATTAAAAGCATCTATTTTGGTTACAATGTTTGCTTTGTTTGAAATAGTTGTTGCAAGAGAAACTTTATTATTATTTAATAAGGGAAAGGAGTTTTTTAATGAAAAAAATTATCAAATATAAACCATTGATTATTGGAATATTTCCTATATTAATAATATTTCTTTGTAGATGGTATTCTAACTATTTTTCTTTGAGTTTTGTCTTAGGCCCAGTCATATTTTGTATAATAATTATATTTTCTTATTTAGGTACTTTATTTTTATTAGCAAATAGTTTAAATGAATTTATTAAAACTAGAAATAATGTATATGTTATGACTTTTGTATTATTGTTATTTTTTTCAATCTTATATGTTTTCTTTCCATTTGATGAAGAAAAAGCAAAATTTGATTTTAAAAATAATCATGATAAATATACTGAGGTAATTAATAAAATTGAATCGGGCCAATTAGAAAATATAAATACTGATGATTATGTAGAATTAGATGAAAAATATAAAAAATTATCAATAACTAAAAATATAAAAGTTAATAAAATTAATGATGAATTTACTGTGTGTTTTTGGTTCTATAAAGGTTTAATGATTGGTGACGAATCAAGTATGTTAGTGTATTCATCTGATGGAATTAAAACGATAGCAGATGATAATTATTTTTATGATATTGTCTATCTTAAAGAAATAGAAAATAATTGGTATTTTGTTGAAACTAAATTTTAAAGCTATATTAATTAATATTGAAATAAGGCATAAATGGAAACAAACGAATTGAATTTAAATAAAATTAAAGTTGTTATTTTTGATTTTGATAATACATTTGCAATTCATAAAGATTAAAATTATTTAAAAGAACGTAAATATGTTAAACAATGCTGGAATTAAAGCAATCGTATCGGCCGATGTAATAAACTTTATATGAATATAAATATAGAATTATTTCTTAAATTAGAAAAAGAATTAAATAGGTGTTTATAATAGTTAAAACAACAAGGAAAATGCATATTAAAAGAAGAACTTTTGTGTTCTTCTTTATTAATTTATGATACTTATATCAGTATAATTACTAAAATCAAGACTTTTAATTGTATCAACATATTTCTCATATGTTAAATTGTAAACATCTTCTATTTTATCAATATAAGGATAATCATAATTAATTACGTTAGTAATAAATGGATTAATCATTTTAAATATATTTTCATCTCTTAATATTAGTTTTAATATAAATTCTTTCTTTTTTAAATTAAATATTGTAGTATTAAATTTATTCATAGATTTAATAGTGTTAATAATTTTTTTAGATAAAATATCTCCATTTGTTGTGTAGTTGCCAATAGTTATAAGAAAGTAGTTATCTACTTTTCTCATATCACAATTCATTATATCAGTGATGATATTTTTCTTAATTAATTCTTTATAGAGCGTTGAAGTTACTCCAAAAAATGTACTAAAAAAACATAATATATATGATTCAAGATCTAATATTTCTTTATTTGTAAATTTACTACAGTTAACTTTAAACGCAATTTCTCTATATTCTTTAGGAGTTGGAAACTTTAATACATCTTTTTTCTTTAATACAGAATCTACATAATTATTTTTAATTATTTCAACATGATGATTCTCTTTTTTTAAATTCATAAAATAGTCTTTTATGATATTAATAACATTTTCTTTATTAAAATTACCAGCAATTACTATAATTTGATTATCTGGTTTATAACAAGCATTGTAAAGCACCTCAAGTTCTTCTATAGTAGCATTTTCTATATCATCAATATTTCCACCAACATCAATATAATTTTCTTCACCAAATACATCATTCATAACCATTTTATTTAAATGATAAAATTTATTATCCATTCTATTTCTTATTTCTTGAATAATAGGTTTTTTAATTTATTAAGATTTTTTTCGTTAAACTTAACATTATTGACTGCATCAAGGATTGTTTTAATTCCAATGTCAATATTTTCAACTGCTTGAAAGTAGTATTCGGTATATCTATCACTTGTTTCAGCGTTCGCACCCATCTGCATTTTACCTAATTTTTTTATAAAATTCCCATTATTATTACATTCAACTATATAATGTTCTAATATGTGAGCAATACCATCATTTAAATGATATTTAGTTCCATCAAGAATAAAGTTTTTTCTTTGGCCTCCACCTAAAGTTATATAAGTAAAAAATGTTTTATGTCTTCTTTCATTTTTATATAAAAATATTCTTAAACCATTATCTAAAGTAACTGTTTCTATATTATTCATGATCTTTCTCCTTTAAAAAATATATTGTATCTAGTACTAATCTATTTACGAAATTACTTATATCTTCACAACTAATATATTTATATTTTTCATAGTATTCTTCAAGTGTGTCATCTATATTTAAAGTACTAGAAATGTAGTCATCAAAAATAATAAATTTATTATCTTTCTTTTCAATAACATCTAATCTTTGCCTTTCAATTAAATTATTTAATTCATCTTTAAATACTTCAGGATTTTTTAAACTATCAACTATTTCTATAATTTTATTTTTGGCAAGTTCCATATTATTTTTATTAATAAATGCTTTAATTTCTAATAATCCATAACGAGAATATGGTTGTACTTTTACTGAATAAACAATTTCTAAATCTTCTCTTAAGGTTTTACTAAGTAATCCTAAAGAAATAGATGTTAATATGTCTCTTACATAATTTAAATAAATATAGTCAAATTCATTTGCATCCTTTACTTTATATACAATAGATAAACATGAATTGTTAAAAGAACTATTTTCTGTGACTTCTAAAATTTTATCTCTTGTATTCATAAAATGATCAAGCTTAATGTTAATTTCTTTATTTTTAAAATTCTTATATAAATATTTATTACATAATTTATTTATTTTATTTTCATCAACATTACCCATTACAAATATGATAGGGGAATTATCAATAATAATTTTTTTATAATATTAATATAAATTACTAGGTGTTACTTTTTCAATTAAATCAGTATTTCTAGTAAGATTTAATGATAATATATTATCTTCATCAATGATTTCTTTAAGTCTTAAATTTTGATATGTACCAATATTTTTTAATGAATTATCAATATCAAAAAGGATATTTTTCTTTTCTTTTTCTAGTTCAAATGAAGTAAAACAATCATTTTCTATTAAAGGATTATAAATCATTTCACTAAATAAGCTAAATTGTTTTTCTAATAAATTTTCTTTAAGAGAATTAGTATCTGGAATAATCATATCAAATGTAAAGAATCCATTTAATCCAATTCTAGAGTATCCACATTGATTATTTAAAATATATAATTTTTTATTAGCAAGTAAGAATTTATCTTCGGAAGGATATTTATTATTCATGAATTGTAACATGTTAGGAAGAATATTAATGTATGCTAAATTTTCTTTTTTGATTTTTATAGGAAACATTACATGAATTTGGATTGTTCTAAAGTCTTTATTATTTAAAATATAGGGATTTTTTTGTATGTTTATTTTCAATTTTGGTCACCTCAAATAGATTATAACAAAGTTATTATTAAATTTATATTATAATTTTAGTTGTATTCTTTTTATAAATATTTATAGATAAATTAATTTGTAGATACTTTTAATAGTTATTAAATGTTAATTAATTTTAATTAAAGTCTAGTGTTATTTAGAATGTCATATTTGATACGCAATGTTTAAAGTGAAAAATAAGTGAGTATTGTTCTGAATAAATATTTGTAGAAATAAAGTTTTTCAAATGTGTTACTATTCACAGCCCAGATAAATGATTGTATCAAAAAGAAGATGAAATTAAT
>ERZ808240.2538-NODE-2538-length-19653-cov-3.994438_pt1 | contig 19653 bp, 16 predicted proteins | sample MGYA00521084_ERZ808240 | MGnify/ENA primary metagenome ERZ808240 (study PRJEB31516, sample SAMN03275571) | gut metagenome | biome: mammalia-associated habitat; material: feces | host: Papio cynocephalus | place: Kenya | collected 2012-08-06 ...
CGGGCCGGGCGGGAGGCTCAAAGTCGATTCCTTCCCCGTCCTTTGCCCTTTATCCCCCTCCTCGCTTTTCTTCTCCGCCAAAGACGGGAGCCTCATCGTGATCAAAGGGAGGCTGGAGAACGATAAGTCCATGGGGCTTGTCATCGTCGACGAGATCGACGAGATCTTCCCCTGCGGGGAGAAGAAAGAGTAAAGGAGCATTCCCTTGGGGGCGGTGGTAGAATGAACCCATGCAGAATCCCCCCGCCCCAAGGAAAGGCATCGCCTTGTTCAAATGGATCCGGCTCGTCTTCACCGCCGGGATCGAAATCGTGTTCTCTTATTTCGCCTGGATGCTCCGTTACAGCGCCCACCCGGAGAAATATCCCCTGGAGGAACGCTACGCCAAAGTCCATGGCTTGGCCCTTTCCCTGTCCAAAAAGCTGAGGATGAACCTGGATGAGAACTTCTCTTCCTCCGTGGCTTCCCTCCGAAGAAGCACCCTCATCGTCTCCAATCACCTTTCCATCATGGACATCGTCGCTTTGCTCGCCCTCTCTCAAAGGCCGATCACCTTCATCGGCAAGAAGGAAGTCGAGCGCACCCCCTTCGTCGGCCGGTGCGTGAAGGCGATCGGCGGTTTCTTCTTGGACCGGGAAGACCCCAAGCAAGCCGTCCGCCTTTTCATGAGGATCGGCAAGGCGATGAAGCAATCCCCGACCTTGGTGGTCGTCTATCCGGAAGGCACCCGCCTCAAAGACCCCTTCCAAGAAGTCGGCGAGTTCCACGCGGGCACGTTCAAATTGCTGGAGTGGGGGGACGCCGATCTATTGCCCCTTTCCTGCTTCGGCACCTTCCGCCCCTTGTCGAAGGCTGAGCATGAGCGTTCCTTCCCCGTTGAGATCAAAGCCTTGCCTTTGAAGAGGAAAGAGGAGTTCGACGGGATGTCGACCGTCGAGATCGCCTCCTTCGCCCGAAAGGAAATCGCCTCCCAAGTGGAGGAGTTCAAACGTTACGACATCGCCTATTACGAGCAGAAGAAAAACCGCGTCAAAGCGGGGAAATGGTGGAGAAAATGAGTTTCGATCGTGGAAACGAAGAATTGAAGAAGGCGGAGAAGGACCCCAAAAAGAGCCTGCTCCGAACCTTGGGCAGCGCCCTCATCATTGCCAGCCTCATCAGCGTATTGGGGACTTTTTACTCGCTGCATTCGCGGGGATCCGACGTTTTGATGTACGTTTGGTTTTTGGTTTGCTATGGGGTTTACGCCTGCCTCGGGGTTGCTTTGGGGAGCGTTTGCCTCTTCGCCTCCCCAAAGCCCCTATGGCCCATCTTCGGGGTCGTGCTCGGGGGTATCCTTTTTGGGGGAGGCATCGTCAACGGGATCTTCCTCTCCTCTTGGCCGATCGCCATCTCGATTTCGGTCATCGGCGCCTGCGTCGGAGCGATCGCTTTGCTCAGCTTCCTTCAGATGAAGGAGTGATCAGAGGGCTTTGTAGTTCCTCCGGAGCCCTTTGGGGTAATGGTTTTTCATTTTCCCTTGGACCATTTTGAACCAGCCGATGCCCAATCCTTGGTAAGCGGCCAAGTAATAGCCCTCGCCCAAAGGGAGGGGGAAGGTTTCCCCGCGGCAGAAGGAAGCGGCCTGCTCTTTGCTCAATTCGACTTGGTAGTCCTCCCCAAGGTAATGGGCCAAGGACTGGCTCGGCTCCGAATAGGGGAAGTCGCTGACCAAAAGCCCGTTCCGGAGCAGGCGGATGCCTTTGGTGGGGAAAGCCATCGGAAGGCAGCTGAGGGAGCCAGGGTTCTCTATTTGGTGGAGGGAAGACAATCCGAAGAAGTCGAAGAAAGAAGAATGCTCCTTGCTTTTTTCTTTTGCCTCAGGCTCTAGGGGTGAGCTCCCCCCTTTCCTTAGAAGGCAGAGGAACTGCCCCTCCCCAGGGAAGAAGCAGGGAAGGAGATAAACCGCTTCCTTCAACGAAGAAGGATGGTAAAAGCCTTCCTCCTCCGGGATTGCGGCGGGCTTCATATCCGGGTGGCGGGAGAGGAAATCCAAGATCATCCCCTCGTTCTCTTGGAAAGAGAGCGAGCAGGTCGAATAGACCATCCTTCCGCCTTTCTTCAGCATCGCGTAGCAAGATTCCAAAAGGGATCGTTGGATGCAGGCGCAGCGGCGGACCTTCTGTTCGCTCCATTCCCTTTCCGCCTGGGCGTTCTTCCGGAACATGAAGGAGCCGGAGCAGGGGGCGTCCAGCAGGATCCCATCGAAGGTTTCCAGGAAGCGGGAATAAGCCTCGGAGAAGTCCTGATTGGCGACGATGACGTTCCCCAAGCCCATCCTTTCGATGTTGGAGGAGAGGTCTTTGGCGCGGGCGGGGCTGATGTCGTTGCTGAGCAAAACCCCGCCTCCTTCCATCAAAAGGGAAGCGAGGATGCTCTTCCCTCCGGGGGAAGCGCATAGATCCAGGATCCGTTCCCCTTTTTTGGGATTCAGGGCGAAGGGAGGCACCATCGCGGAGGCGTCTTGGATGGAATAGACCCCGAAATCATAAAGGCAGCTCTTCCCGAATTCGTAATCCTCGGGGTCATAGAGGAAGGCGTGGGGGATGAAAGGGTGGGGGGTGAGCTTAGGGAAGCGGGACAAAAAGACTTCCTCTGGCATTTTCTTGGCGTTGAGGTAGAGCGCGTGGGTCCTTTCCTTGGAAAAGGAAGCGAAGAGCTTTGAGGACACTTCGGGCGGGAAATGGTTCAAGGAAGAGCGGAAATCCATGGCAATAGTCTAATCCAAACCGGGCTTCCATTGTTCCTTTTTGAAGAGGGGTTTATCATGAAAGCATTATGAGAATGGTTGACATCATCGAAAAGAAAAGGGACGGCCACCCCCTTTCCCAAGAGGAGATTTCCTTCTTCGTCAAAGGCTACACGAACGGGAGCATCCCCGATTATCAGGCTTCCGCGTTGGCGATGGCGATCCTTTTCCGAGGCATGGATGGGAACGAGACCGCCTGCCTCACCGATTCGATGATGCATTCGGGGGAAACCATCGACCTTTCCTCGATTTCCGGGGTGAAAGTCGACAAACATTCCACCGGTGGGGTCGGGGACAAAACCTCCCTCGTTTTGGGGCCGCTTGTCGCCGCATGCGGGGCAAAGCTAGCCAAAATGAGCGGCAGGGGGCTTGGCCATACGGGCGGGACCCTCGACAAAATGGAATCCGTCCCCGGGACCTCGGTTTCCCTGACCGAGGAGCAATTCATCCGCCAGGTGAACGAAATCGGCATCGCCATCGCCGGGCAAACCGCCTCCATCGATCCGGCCGACAAAAAGCTTTATGCCCTCCGCGACGTCACCGGGACCGTGGAATCGATCCCCCTGATCGCCTCTTCCATCATGAGCAAGAAGCTGGCCTCTGGGGCGGATACGATCCTCCTCGACGTCAAATTCGGCTCGGGGGCTTTCATGAAAACCCCGGAGCAAGCCCGGATTTTGGCCAAAACCATGGTCGGGATCGGAGATTCCCTCCATCGCGATACGCGCGCGATCCTCACCGACATGGATGAGCCGCTTGGCTTGGCCGTCGGCAACGCCCTTGAAGTCAAAGAAGCCATCGCCACCTTGGAGGGCCATGGGCCCAAAGACCTCGTCGACCTCGTCGTGGGGGCCGGGGGCATCATGCTGGAGCAGGCCCGATTGGCCAAAACGCCCCAAGAAGGAAGGAAGATGATCGAAAAGGCCATCGCAAGCGGAGCGGGTCTAAGGAAGCTCAAGCAGCTTTTCTTGGCCCAAGGCGGGGACGTTTCCTATTTGGACCATCCGGAGAAATTCCCCTTGGCTTCCCGCCGGATCGAGATCAAGGCCGATCGAAGCGGCTTCGTCCACCATATCGACTCCCTCTGCATCGGCGTATCCAGCATGCAGCTAGGCGGAGGAAGGGAGAAGCTCGGCGACGTCATCGACATGTCCGCGGGCATAATCCTATCCAAGAAAGTGGGGGACCGCGTCGAGAAAGGGGAGGTCCTCGCCACCTGCCACAGCAATAAGCCGGGCTTAGAAGAAACCTTCGCCCAAGTCCAAAAAGCCTTCCTCATCCAGCCGGAGCAGACTCCGCTCCGTCCGATCATCTTCGATTACATCCATTGATTTATGCGCGCATTGATACAAGAAGTTTCCTCCAGTTCCGTCTCCATCTCCGGGAAGGAGGTCGCCCGCATCGGCCGGGGCGAATTGATTTTGGTCGGCTTCACCCAAGGGGATGACCTTTCGACGTTGCAAAAGATGGCTAAGAAAATAGCGAAGGCGAGGATTTTCCCCGATGAAAGCGGGAAAACAAACCTTTCTTTGTCCGCGATCGGAGGCGAAATCCTTTTGGCCAGCCAATTCACGCTTTATGGCAGTTTGAAAGAAGGAAACCGTCCTAGCTTCCAGCAGGCCCTCGCCCCGGATGAGGCCCGCGCCCTCTATGAGCGGTTCGTCGAGCTGATGAAGCAGGAATTCCCCGCCCTCCAAACCGGCGTTTTCCAGGCCGACATGCGGGTGAGCTTGACCAATGAGGGGCCGTTCACTTTGCTGCTCGATTCCAAGGAGCTGTTCGAATGAAGGTCATGATCGGATTAAGCGGCGGGGTGGACTCCGCCGTCGCGGCGTATCGATTGAAGGAACAGGGCTATGAAGTCGTTGGGGGCTTCATGCGCAACTGGGACGCCTTGGCCAACAACGACTACCTCGGCAACCCCACCATCAACGCCCCCCAATGCCCGCAGGAGAAGGATTATCAAGACGCCAAAGCGGTGGCTGAGAAGCTCGGGATCCCTTTGCTCCGGGCCGACTTCGTCAAGGAGTATTGGGATTCGGTCTTCACCTATTTCCTGAACGAATACAAAAAAGGGCGGACCCCGAACCCGGACGTTTTCTGCAACAAATACATCAAGTTCGACTCCTTCTGGAAATTCGCCCAAAGCCAAGGATGCGAGAAAATCGCCATGGGCCATTACGCGAGAAAAGGCGAATTCGAAGGAGAAGAATATCTATTCAAAGCCTTCGACAAGAACAAAGACCAATCCTATTTCCTTTCCCAGATCGACGAAGAGCAGATCGAAAGCTGCCTTTTCCCTTTGGGGGAGATCAGCAAAGTCCAGGTCCGGGAAATCGCCCATTCCTTGGATCTGGCCTCCGTCATGGACAAAAAAGACTCCACGGGGGTCTGCTTCATCGGCGAGAGGAATTTCCGCGAGTTCCTCTCCAATTACCTCCCCGCGAAGAAAGGGAAGATCGTCGAAGGCAAGTCCGGCCGGGTGGTGGGGGAGCACAAAGGCGTCCTCTATTACACGATCGGCCAGCATAAGGGCCTTGGCATCGGCGGGATCGCCGGGGAGGAGGAAGGCGCGTTCTTCGTGTACCGAAAAGACGCGAAGAACAATATCCTCTACGTCGCTAAGGAGAAGGACGAGATCCTCCTCCAATCCACCTCTTGCGTGGTCGACGGCGTCAATTGGATCGGGGATAAGCCCGAGGGCAGGATCGAAGTGGGGGTCAAATTCCGTTACCGCCAGCCCGACCAATTCGCCACCCTTGCCTTCCAGGGGGAAAAGGTCGTTTTGGAATACCCCCAAGGGGTCAAAGCCGTGACCCCTGGGCAGATCGCCGTGTTCTACTTGGGCGAAAGGATGCTCGGCGGAGGCATCATCGATGAGGTTTACCGAGGAGAGGAAAGAATCGATTGATCGTCATCGCCCCTCCCAAAAGCAGGGGCTTTCTTTTAGAATTCACCTATGGCAAAAAAACAGAAAAAGAGTTCTAGCACCAGCAAGAAAATCGAAAAGAAAATCATGAAGGAAGCCAGGAAAAACCCAAAGGGGTTCTTCCTCGCCCTTTCCCTCGTTTTGGTCCTCGCTTTGGTTTTGGGAGGGGTTTACCTCTACCTCCGTTCCAGCGGGAAGCTGCCTTCTTCGGGCGGGGATTCCTCCTCTTTCCATAGCGAAGAAGCGGGCTCGGATTCCGTCCCAGAATCCCTTTCATACGCGGAAGGGGAATGCGATCCGATCTCCTTCCACTTCATCGAACGGGGCGAGCCGTATTCGGGGGATGCGGTTTACATCAAAGCGGGGGAGAACGATATTTTGATCGATGCCGGCGCGAAAAAAGGAAGCGCGATCGCGATCGAGAATTATTTGGATGACGCGACTCGCGGCGGGGATTACGTCCAAGACGGAACGCTCGAATACGTCTTCTCCACCCATGGCCATCAGGACCACATCGCCGGCATGATGGGCACCAGCGATCCCAAATCCCCCGGGGGAAGGAACGGCATCCTCCACCATTACAAAGTGGAGAACCTCTTCGATTTCTCCTACTTCGATTCCAGCGACGGCAAGTCGGTGATCGCCAACTTCGATCCCAGCAATTCTAAGGGAAACCCCTCCTTCGTCGACTACAAATCCACCTTCACAAAGTCCGGCAAGGAGGTTTCCCACTCCACCCATCTCTACCAGGATTACGTCGCTTCGCGGGAGTATGCCCTATCGCAGGGGACGGTCTGGAAAACCGCCTACGACGTCGTCTCCGAGTTCGGGGAGAAGGCCTATACGATTGAGCTCGGCAAGAACCTATCGGCGACCCTCCTTTATTCCTATTTCTACGACCATACCTCCGCGGAGGTCTCCGGTCTGGAAAGCTCCTATAAACGATCCTCCTTCTCCGATCAGAACGACTATTCCCTCTCCCTCCTCTTTACCCAAGGGAGGCGCCACTTCCTCTTCACCGGGGACAGCGAGGAATACGCCGAGCACAGCTTAGTCAAGTACAATCAGATCCCCGCGGTGGATCTATTCAAAGCTGGCCACCACGGCTCCTACACGGCCTCCGGGGATGAGCTGCTTTCTAAAGCCAAGCCCGCTTGCTGCGTGGTCACTTGCTGCGCCGGAAACCAAGAATACGCCAGCAAAAAGGAGAATTCCTTCCCCGCCCAAGCCTTCCTCGACCGCATCGCCGCCTACACCGACCGCGTCTACGTCACCACCCTTGGGGATTGGGAGGACAAAAGCAAGCATTCCCCCTTCAACGGCACCGTCGTCGCCTCCTATTCCCCTTTAAGCGAGGAGACCCTTTCCTTCTCCGCCTCCCCCGCCAAGCTCAAAGACAGCGAATGGATGAAGCAGAACCGCACCATGCCAGGCCCATGGAAGTCTTAATCCCCTTCCTTCCCCTTTGGGGAAAGCGTATATTTGACGCGTATCGGGAATTTGCCACTCCCCCTTATGCGGGCAATGCCGCCGTGACATCGCGTTAAGATGGAAAAGAAAGAGCACCTTGAGTGGGTGAAGAAGGATGGTACCGCGCGGAAGCGTTCCTTCATGATCTGCGGGTGTTTTATTTTCCCCCGCGAAAGGAGATAAGCATGCATTACATGAGCGGAAGCGAAATCCGGAAGCGCTGGATTTCCTTTTTCCAAAGCAAAGGCCACCAATGGGTGAAGGGAGTCAACCTGATCCCGCAGGGGGACAAGTCCCTGCTTTGGGTCAACGCCGGGGTGACGGGCCTTAAGAAGTACTTCGATGGGACCGAGGTCCCGCCCTGCCGGAGGATCGTCAACATCCAAAAGTCGATCCGCACCAACGACATCGAGAACGTCGGCCACACCGCGCGCCATCACACTTTCTTCGAGATGATGGGCAATTTCTCCATCGGCGACTACTTCCGCCCCGAGGTCATCCCCTGGGCGTTTGAGCTTTTGACCAACGAGCAGACCGGCTTCGGCCTCCCGGTGGAGAAGCTCTATATGACCTATTCGCCTTTGGACCAAGCCACCCGCGACCTTTGGATCAAATGCGGCGTTCCCGCGGACCATCTGATCCCCTTGGAGAGCAACTTCTGGGAAATCGGGAAGGGCCCGGGCGGGCCGGACACCGAGATGTTCTTCGACCGCGGCGAGAAATACGACCCTCAGCACCTCGGCATCAAATTGCTCCAAGACGACATGGACAACGACCGCTACATCGAGATCTGGAACATCGTCTTCTCGCAGTACAACTGCGAGCCGGGCGTTCTGCCCCGGAGCCAATACAAAGAGCTCCCCAGCAAAAACATCGATACCGGCGCGGGCCTTGAGCGCTTCGCCTGCATTCTTCAGAACACCGAGACCAACTTCGAGACCGACCTCTTCACCCCGCTTCGGGAAGCGGTGGAGAAGATGTGCGGGAAGAAATACGAAGGGGAGAACCTGCTCCCGTACCGCGTCATCATCGACCACGCCAGGAGCTTGACCTTCGCCCTCACAGACGGGGCGAGCTTCTCCAACGAAGGCAGGGGATACGTCCTCCGCCGCTTGGTCCGTCGGGCGATGCGCTATGGCCAGAAGCTCGGCCTCAACGAACCCTTCCTCTACCGCCTCGTTTCCGTCGTCGCCTCCTCCTACAGCGACTTCTACCCCGAGCTTCCGGGCAAAGCGGACTTCGTCGCCAAGATGATCAAGAACGAGGAAGAGAAGTTCCTGAAGACCCTCTCCTCCGGGGAAGAGAAGCTGCGCCAGATGCTGAAGGGGAAGAGCCTCCTGAGCGGGGAAGACGCTTTCCGCCTCTTCGACACTTATGGCTTCCCCCTCGACCTCACGCAGGAAATCGCCAAGGAAAGCGGCGTGGGAGTCGACGTGGAAGGCTTCCTCTCCTGCATGGAGGAGCAGAAGGAAAGGGCCCGGAAGGCCCGCGGGGAGATCGAATCCTTCCATAAGCAGTCCAAGGACCTGCTGGAATTCAAGGCCCCTTCCGAATTCCTCTACGGGGTAAGCAAGATCCAAGCCAAGGTGATCGGGCTCTTCCAAAACGGAGTCCGGGTCGATTCGCTGGACGAAGAAGGCGAGATTGCCTTCGACCGGACCCCCTTCTACGCCGAGTGCGGCGGGCAGGTCTCCGATTCCGGGAGGATTTATTCCCCCACCTTCTCCGCGGAGGTGATCGGGGTGTCCAAAGCCCCTTGCTCCCAGCACCTGCACAAAGTCCGCATCGACTTCGGCAGCGTACGATGCGGCGATGTGCTCACCCTTGAGATCGACGCCCGGGCAAGAAGGCTCACCGCCGCCAACCACAGCGCAACCCACTTGCTCCACGCCGCACTTTGCCACGTTTTGGGCGAGCACGTCGACCAGAAGGGCAGCTACGTCGATTCCTCTTATCTCCGCTTCGACTTCTCCGCATTGGAGAAGCTCACGCCCAAGCAGCTTCAGGACGTCGAGGAAGAGGTGAACCAGAAGATCGTCGAAGCCATCCCCGAAGTGACGGAGATCTTGCCGATTGAGGAAGCCAAAAAGAAGGGCGCCGAGATGGAATTCGAAGAGAAGTACGGCGATTCCGTCCGCGTGGTCGAATTCGGCGACTATTCCCGCGAATTCTGCGCGGGGACCCATGTGTCCAACACCTCGGAGATCGGATTGTTCGTCATCGAAAGCGAGGGCGCCGTCTCCAGCGGCGTCCGCCGCATCCAGGCTCGGACCAGCTTCGGGGCCTACTCCTATCTTTCCGCCAGGCGCCTTGTTTTGGAGGAAGGGGAGAAGAAGCTCCAATGCCAGGACAGCGAGGTGAGCGGAAAGATCGCCTCCCTTTTGGACGCCCTCTCTTCCAAAGACAGGGAAATCGCCTCCTTGAAGCAGAAGCTCGCCAGCGATTCCGCCAAAGCGCTCAGCGCCGGTTTGCAGAAAGTCGATGGGATCTCCTTCTTGGCGAAGAAGCTTGAGAAGGGCGAAAGGGGAGATCTGCTCCGTTTGGGCGATAACCTCAAAGGCAAGGAGAAGGATTATTTCTTCTTCTTCGCCGCCAAAGGCGAGAAAGGCGTCTCCCTGCTGATCCAAGCCGGGGGTGAAGGGGCCAAGAAACTGCCTGCGGGGAAAGCGATGAAGCAAGTCGCCCCGATCCTTGGGGGCAATGGCGGGGGCAAAGACGAGATGGCCTCCGGCTCCGGGAAGAGTTTGGAGGGCTTCGATCAAGCCGCCTCGCTTCTGAAGGGCCAATTGCAGGGAAAGGAATGACCATGGAAGAAGAACGCAAATCCGTCCAAAGCGAAATCAAGGAAGACGAAATCGTCCTGACCAAAGAGGATGGCAGCGAGGAAATCGCGAAGATCCTCTTCTATTTCCACAACGACCAACGGAATAAGGATTACTACTTCCTTTACAAGGAAGAGAACCCCGACGACGTCATCGTCATGGGCAGCGGGGACGGAAAGAGCCTCGAGGAAGTCGACGACGAGGAATTCGACGAGGCCGAGCAGGTCTTCGAGGCATTCGAAGAGGACCCGAAGATCGAAGAGGCTCGGAAATAAGGGTTTTCTTGCCCCCCGTTCTCAAAAGAGGGTACAATCAAACTCGACATTTGAAGGGAAAGCAAAATGGCTGAACAAAAATACATTCTCACCGAGGCCGATAAGGCCAAACTCAACGCGGAATACCGCGACCTCATCGACAACCAGCGTCCCAACGTCATCGAAGCTTTGGCCTTGGCCCGTTCCCAAGGCGACCTCTCCGAAAACGCCGACTATGACGCCGCCAGGGACCGTCAGGCTCAGATCGAAGCCCGCATCAGCGAGATCGAGACCATCCTCCGCAACTCCATCGTCGCCGAGAAGAAGGAATCCGCGGTCGTCGGCATCGGCGACAACGTCGTCTTCCTCTCCTCTTTGGACGGGGAGAAGACCACCGTCCACATCGCCGGGAACACCGGCGCCGATCCGATGGCGGAAATCCCCGCGGTCAGCAACGAATCCCCGCTGGGGAAGGCGCTTCTTGGCAGCGGCGTTGGCGACACGGTCACCGTCGAAGTCGAAGAACCCTACACCGTAAAAATCGTCCAAATCCACAAATAAGGAAGGGGATCTTCCGCCCCAAGGGAACTTGGGGCTTTTTTTGTTGCGGAGAAACGCGCCTTTCCCCTTTAAGGAGAAGTGAAGGGGGCAGAACCATGAAAACCATCGCCGTCATCGTCGCCGTTTCCATCATCGCCATCGTCGCCTTTTCCCTTGCCGGGAGCTTCATCCAGGATTCGGGGCAGGGGGGCGTAGCGGTTTCTTCTTCCATGGACGCTTTTTCCTACACCATCTCCGGGGCCGTCGCCCGGCCCGGAACCTACGTCCTTCGCGGGGCGGCGGTTCTCCAGGACCTATTGGAAGCCGCGGAAGGGGCCACCAGCAACGCCGATCCTTTGGCCTACAACGTCGACTACGTCCTCAAAAGCAAAGGGAGCTATTACATCGCCCCGATCTACGACAATTCCAATACCTGCGCCGTCACGCCCATCCAGAAAGTCAACATCAACAAAGCCCCGGAAGAGGATTTGGTCTCCATCGCCGGATTCGGCAAAGCCGCGGCCTCTTCTTTATGCGCCTATCGCCTTTCGAATTCCTTCGCCGCGATCGAGGAGATCAAAAACGTCTCCGGGATCGGGGACGCGACCTTCCGCTCCGTCCGCGACAAAATCACCTTGAAGGACGGGGCCGCTTCCTGAAATGAAGGCCCTGAGCCTGTTTTTGGCTCTTTTGCTGTCGCTGTCCTTGACCGGGTGCAAGAATCTGGCCGAAGCGATCTTCCTCCTTTTGGCTCTGCTGTTATGCTTTTTCCTCAGCGTGAGGAAGAAGGCGGGGAGGTTTTGCTGGGGAGGGCTTTGCTCTGGGTTGCTTCTAGGGATCCTTCTCCGAGTCGGCCCATTGCCCTATTCCCCGAAGATCGGGATCGTCGTCCGATGCTCGGACAACTATTATGTTCTGCTTTGCCTTTTCGATCGGTTCTACGTTTCCTCTCGCCTGCACTCCTTCGAGGTCGGCGATGTTTTGAGGATCGGCGGGGAAATAACCCCCCTCCGCTTCTCAAGCTATGAGTCGCGGTTCGACTTCGCTTCCTATCTGGCCGAGCTAGGCGTCAAAGGGGAACTCGTCCCGGCGAAAGGAGGGGTGGAGGTCCTCTTGCCTTCCCCGTTCCGCCTTCGCGCCTATTCCTCTTATTGCCTTCGGGGATTCTCCTCCGATTGTCGGGCGATGATCCTTTCTTCCTTGTTGAACCGGAAACAGGCGAAGAACGGGATGATTCAGCGCCTAGAGAAGCTCAATCTCCTTTTCCTTTTTTCCTCCTCGGGGATCGTCGCCTCTTTCTTTTTGTCGGCGCTAGAGAAAAGGCTGTTTCGCCATTTCACGAAAGAGCAATCCGCCTACGCAACTGCCGTCGCATCTTTCGTTTTGTGTATTCTATCTCCGTATAAAATAGGCTTATGGAGATTATTAATCACGCGGATATATACTTTGATAAATAATAAGCATGACACGTTGTTCCGCTCCTTTGAAATCACTTCTTTCGCGGGGATCACCTTATTGCTTGCCAATCCTTTCCTTTCCCGAAGCAGCGCGTTTTGGATCGGCTTTGGCGCTTCTCTTTTTTCCTATTTCGCGAACGGCTTCTTCCTTTTGGACAAAAAAGAGGATTCCCTCATCCCGCGGTTTTTTCTCTTTCAGGGGTTTTTGCTTCCAGTTGTCTTAGAGTCCGGGGGCGGAGTCGTCCATTTTCTGTCCCCGTTTTTCTCGTTCTTCTTCCTTCCCTTCGCGGGGGCTTATGCCTTCCTCGGATTATTCGCTTTGCTGGGCCTTCCTTTTTCCCGCCTCGGATCCTTATTGACGTCCGCCTTCTCTTCCTATCTCTCCTTTTTTGAGAAATACGATCTGAGTTTCGCTCTCTTCCCTTCCTCGAAAGCGTTCCTCTATGCCTATTATTTCCTTTTTCTGCTTTGCTCCTACTTGCTCCGAATCGGGGACCGTCATAGGGCATTGCGGTGGGGAGTTTTGTATTCCCTTTGCCTCGCCGCATCCTATTCGCCCCTTCTCCCATGCTTCAGCCAAGAGGTTTCCTTCATCAACGTGGGCCAAGGGGACAGCATTCTGATCCGAGATGGGGCGAATGCGGTGCTGCTAGATACGGGAGGGAGCCTTTCGTTCGATATGGCGGAGGAAACCCTTATCCCATACTTGAGGAAGAAAAGGATCTACAAACTGAATGCTTTGATCGCCAGCCACGGGGATTTCGATCACATTGGGGCGAAGGATTCTTTGATGAAGAACTTCGAGGTCCTTTCTTTTTATTCGGATCCTTCTTCCTTCCCATTGGACGTGGGGTCCCTCCATTTCGAAAACCTGAACGTGTATCCCTGGGGCGAGGAAAACCAATCTTCCCTGGTTTTGTCTTTGTCCTTTCTGGGCAAAACCTTCCTCTTCACCGGGGATGCCACCAAGGAGGTGGAAAGGAGAATCCTTCAGGACCATTCGGATTTGTCCTGCGATGTTTTGAAAGTCGGCCACCATGGCTCGGATACCTCCACCTGCGAGGAATGGCTGGACGCGTTGAAGCCGAAGGAAGCGGTGATTTCGGTCGGATATGGAAACAAATACGGGCATCCGAGTCCGGATGTGGTGGGGCGCCTGGAGGAGAGGGGGATCAGAATCCGGAGAACGGACCTAGAAGGGACGGTAAGCTATACAAGGTGGGCCTTCCCCACGATATAATAACGATGTGATCACCCTCTATTTCTCCGCTCAGCCGCGCCTTGCCCAGGATATGGCCAAGCGCTTTCTGAAGAACAATTACCCCCGCCGGGACGAAGGGAACTACGCCTCCTTCAACATGCAGGTCACCTCCATATCCGAGCTGGTGAAGGAATGCGAGTCGCTTTCCTTGTTCTCGGAGAAGAAGTGCATCGTCGCCTCGGATTGCTTCTTCCTTCGGAAAGGCAAGCCCAAGCTGCTCCCCGGGGACAGCCTCGACCTTTTGACGGAATACTGCAAAAAGCCCAATCCCCTCATCGATTTGATCCTTTTGGTCTTCGGGAATGATTTGGATCCAAAAAACCAAGTGGTCGCCCTTTTGTCGAAAACGGCGACCGTGAAGGAGGTCTCCGAGCCTTCCCAGCAGGAACTTGTTTCCTACGCCGAGAAGAAAGCCCGGACCCAAGGAAGCCCCTTCCAAAGCGGGGCCGCTTCCCTTTTGGTCAGCCGGGTCAACGGGGACTATTCCCGCTTCCTCGCCGAGTTCGACAAGCTGCTAGCCTACGCAAACGGGGAGGAAATCACCAAAACGGCGGTGATGAGCCTCGTGAAAGGGGAACTCGAGCAAGACGCCTTCATCCTCTCTAACGCGCTTTTGAGGAACGATGTCTCCGGCGCTTTGTCTTGCTATCGCGCCCTTAAGCAAAGCAAAGTTGAGGAAATCGCCTTGCTTTCGCTCCTTTCGAGCCAATTCCAATTCATGGAACGGGTGGATTACCTCGATCGCAAGGGCCTTTCTTCCTATCAGATCGCCATGGAGCTGAAAGCCAACCGCTATCGGGTCGACATGACGCTCCGTTCCTTAGGCGGAGTGGGGGAAGGGAAAGAAGAGGAGATTTTGGAGCAGATCTACAAGACTTGCCAAAGCATCCTCTCCGGGGAGGCGGAGCAAAGCTTCGCCTTCGAGCGCTTCCTCGCGAACTTCTCCTTATGAGGGGAAGGCAAAAGAAAAGCCCCGCCAAACGGCGGGGCGGTTTTTCTTTGGCTTAGGCGATTTGGGCGACGGCGTGCTGAAGGTGGGCCTTTTTGCGGTTGGCGCTGTTGACCGAGATGATCCCCTTCTGGCTGATTTTGTCGAGCAGGGAAATGGCGTGGTTAAGAGCAGCGGTGGCCTCTTCCTTCTTGCCTTCCTTCACCAAAGCTTCGACCTTCTTGATGGCGGTGCGGAGCTCGGACTTGATGGAGTTGTTGGCGAGGTTCGCGGCCTTGTTGGTCTGATCGCGCTTGATTTGGGATTTAATGTTTGGCATTCTGATTCACTTCCTTTTGTTTCGCGGTAGTTATCTTAGCCTTTAGGCTAGGACAAAACAACTATTTTTCCTTCTCTTTCAGGGCTTTCTTTCCTTTTTGGCGCGGCTTTCTCTGTTTTTTCTTGTCGGTGGCGCTGTCCAAGGCCCCTTTCGCCTTCAGAAGATCGAGGATTTCTTTGCTGAAGCCATTCGCGGTCCCGATGACCCCATAGACTTCTTGGGGGATCTCGATCTTGAACTCTTCGTTGAGCTTCCCGACCATGTCGACGTAGCTCATCGAATCCCCGCCTAGGTCGGTGGTCCAAATCGCGTTGGGGCCGATTTTGATCTCGGGCAGGAGAAGCACTTTCGAGAAGACCTTGGTGACTTTCCCCAGGACAAATTGGACTTGCTCCTCGGTATAGCCCTCGAAGCTGACTTCGACTTTCTTCTCGCGTTCATTGTCCAAGAAGTCCTCACTGCCTTTTTCGATGGCTTTCCTCAGTTCGAAGCGCTTGACCTTCATCGACCCGGAAAGGGGGAGGGGCCGCGTGTCGATGAGGATTTTTTGGATCTTCTTCTCGCTGGGGAGGGTCGCGTTGATGGACTTGATGTCCTCATAGATCTTCTTGATCTCCTCTTGCCCGACCGCGTTGTCGATCTCGCAGACCAAGACGATTTTTTCTTCGTTTTCCCCCGGGAGCTTGGCCCCAAGGCAGACCGCGTTGGTCAGATGCTTGACGTCTTTGAAATAATACTCGATTTCGTCGGGGTAGACGTTTTCCCCGTTTGCCAGGATGATCGTGTCCTTGATGCGGCCCTTGATGAAGTAGTTTCCGGCCGTGTCCACGGAGGCGATGTCCCCCGTGGGGAAGAAGCCATCTTCGGTTTTGGTGCTTTGGCGGACACCCCCGACGATTTCCTTCTCGTGGATGATGGGGGAGCGGACGTAGAGCTGGCCGGAGACTTGGCCGCTTTCATCGATGGTTTTCCCTTGCTCGCCGATTTTGTATTCGACGCCATAGAAGGGTTTGCCGATGGAGGAGCGGAGGCGCTGCTCCACCCGCGGGGACATCTCAACTGAGGTGACTCCGATTTCGGTCATGCCGAATCCGTTGTAGAGCGGATAGCCGAGCCCATTGATGACCGCGGCGGTCTTGGGCGAGAGGAACCCGCCTCCGGAAATGCCGTACCGAAGCGAGGAGCCGAGCACTTTCTTTTGGAAGGCCTTCAAGATGAATTTCCTTGAAGCGATGCCGGCTTCCTTCTTCGAGATCTTGTGGTTGTTGTAGGCGATGAGCCGGGCGAAGAGGTCGGCTTTGGTCCCGCTTAAGGAAGCGATTTGGCGGGTCAGGGTCTGGGCGACGCCGTCCCAGAAAAGCGGGACGGAGTAAAGGTGGGTGACCTTCCCCTTCTTGGCCGCGTAGAGCAGGTCCGAGGTGGACATCGAGGAAGGATAGACGATGGCTTTGCCGAAGAAGCTGTACCAAAGGAACACCGCGACGAAGCCGAAGATGTGGTGGAAGGGGAGCATCGCCAAAATGCGGATCTCGCTGGGATACATCAAATCCAGGGTGTTCTCCGGGATCGAGCGGCAGGCTTCGATCTGCGCGCAGAGGTTCTTGCCCGAGAAAACCATCATCTTCGCGTCTCCGGTCGTGCCGGAGGAGCAGAAAATCACATGGTTCGCCCAGTCGGGGGAGAAGGCGTAGTCGCTAGCCTGGTTATAGACTTCGTTGGACCGGTAATGGGGGACGGCGAATTCCTCCTCCTCGTTGGTGATCAAGCAGGCGGCTTGGGCTTGCTTCAAAAGGTTGTCCGTGTTGAATTTGGCCAGCTTCGCATCCAATAGGAGCGGTTGGTGGCCGGTCATCAGAATCGCCCAGAAGAAGACGCCCCAGCTGGGGGAATTTTTCAGCTTCAATCCCACGATCGCCCCATGGGGCACGCCAGAAAGGAGGCGCGATAGCTTGGAGGCGGTGGTGAACACGCGGTTTTGGAAGTCGTCATAGGTCTTCTTGCGCGGCTTCCCCGATTCGTCGAAATAGATGTAGGCGGTCTTTTTCGGGCAGCGGGACATCGTGGCTTCGTAGATGTCCTGCATCGTCATGGTTGTGCTTTCCAGCGCCTTGCTTGCTTCCAGGAAGGCTTTTACGGCGGCGTATTTGTCTTTTTTCATGGTGGTGATTTTACGTCATTCTCCTCCGTTGTGCACCCTTCCTCTTTTTCCGCAGCAGGCTCTGAGGTGGTAAAATGGGCCCGATATGAGATTCCAGCGCAAAGAAGATATCCGAATCGTTTACATGGGCACCCCCGAAATCAGCGCCCAAGTGCTTTCCTCCCTTCTCCAAGAAGGGTTCCGTATCGTCGCGGTCATCAGCAACGAGGATAAGGAATTGGGTCGGAAGAGGATCAAAGCCCCGACCCCGGTGAAGCAAGTCGCCGCTGAGCACGGCATCCCCGTTTTCCAGCCTCACCGCATCAAAGAGGACAATGCCTTCCTGAAGGATTTGGACTTCGACGTCCTGCTGACGATGGCCTATGGTCAGATCGTGCCGGAGGAAGTGCTCCGCGCGCCGAAAATCGGCGCCATCAACCTCCATGGGTCTTTGCTCCCGGAATACCGGGGAGCCGCCCCCATCCAGCGCGCGATCATGGACGGGAAGAAGGTGACCGGGGTCACGCTGATGGAGATGGTTCAGCAGATGGACGCGGGGAGGATGTTCGGCAAGCAGGAGGTCCAGATCCTCCCGGAGGATAATTATTCCTCCCTGCAGAAGAAGATCGCCCATGCGGCCAGCTGCCTCGCCTCTAGAAGCCTTTTGCCCTATGCCAACCAAGAGCTCCCCGGGGTGGAACAAGACCCTTCTTTGGTTACGTTTGCGAAAAAAATCCTTCCGAACGATGAGCATCTTCCCTTGGATTTGCCGATAAGCTCATTACTTTGCTATATACGAGGTCTTTCTTTGACTCCCGGCGGATACTTCCTCCTAGAGGGGAAGAAGATGAAAGTCTTCCGGGCCGAGCTTTTCTCTTCGGAGAGCAAAGGCGCGCTCGGGGAGATCCTCCCCGACCCCAAACGCCTGCTCATCCAAGGCAACGGAGGCATCCTCTCGGTGGAGCTCCTTCAGATGGAGGGGAAGAAGGAGATGGACGCCCGCAGCTTCCTAAACGGGGCTAAAGGCCTGTCCGGAAAGAGGGTGGAGTGAGCCCTGAGAAGCGCTATCTTTCCCTGTCCGTCCACCAGCTCGTGGACTTTTTGCTGCGCCGGGGCGACATCGACGACCGCATCTACAACCAAGAGACCATGCAGATGGGCTCGAAGCTCCATTCCGAGATTCAGCGTAAGCAGGGGAAAGAATATTTGAGCGAGTACCCCCTTTCCGGCAGCATCCGGCTTCCCGAGGGGGAGATTTCCCTGCAGGGCCGCGCGGACGGGATCATCGTCGGAGGGGGTCTCCCCATCATCGACGAGATCAAATCGACCGTCGACGATTTGAATCATTTCCATCAGGAGCAGGGCCCCTGGCACGAAGGCCAAGCCCTTGTTTACGCCTACCTTTACCTGAAAGAGCGTGGCGGGGAGGGGGCCATCATCCGCCTCAGCTACCTTTCCCAAAGGGATTCCTCCCTCCGCAAAAAGGTGGAGCGCGTCTACACAAAGGAGCAGATTGAAGAGAAGGTGGAGGGATTCGCGCGGGACTACCTCTCCTTCTTCGCCCCCGTCTTTGGCCACCGCAAAGCCCGCGACGCATCCGCCAAGGCCCTTTCCTTCCCTTACCCGAGCTTCCGCGCCGGGCAGAGGGAGCTGGCCAAATATTGCTTCGGGATCGCCAAAAGCGGAGGCGTCCTCTTCGCCGAGGCCCCGACCGGCATCGGCAAGACGATGTCCACCCTTTTTCCTTTCGCCAAATCCTTTCGCGAAGGGCGGGTCGAGAAGGTCTTCTACCTCACCGCCAAAGGGACCGGGGGCATCGCCGCTTATCTAGCCGCCGGGGAGCTTGGGCGGAAAGGATTCCAAGGATGGGACTCCACCCTTTATTCCAAAGAGAAGATCTGCTTCCACCCCGGCCATCGCTGCAACCCGGAGGACTGCCCCTTCGCCAAGGGGTATTACACCAAAGTCAAAGACGTTTTGAAGGAAGCCATCTCCACGGAGGCCCATTTCGATTTCCTCTCCGTCACCGCCCTTTCCCGCAAATACGGCATCTGCCCGTTCGAATTCCAATTGGACCTTTCCCTCTTCGCGGACATCATCATCTGCGACTACAACTATTTCTTCGATCCCATCGTCCATTTGAAGCGTTACTTCGACCCAGAGGTCGATCAAAGCAAGTTCCTCGTGCTGGTCGATGAGGCCCACAACCTGATCGAGAGGGGGAGGGGGATGTACTCCGCCTCGGTTTCCTCTTCCGCGGTGAGCTTGGCCAAGAAAGGGCTCAAGGGCAAAAAGAAGCAAGCCCTTTCCAAAGCCCTTTCGAAAATCGAAAAATCGCTCCTTGGGCTGAAGGAGGGCGACGGGGAGGAGGTCTTGCCCAGCCCCCCTCCCGAGGTGGAAAAGGCCTTAGAGGCCTTCCACAACGCCTTGGTCAAGGAAAGGAAGGAGCAAAGCTCCCGCCCCGACTATGGGCCCGCCTTCCAAGAGCTCTCCCGCGAAGAAGGGCGCTATCTGCGCTTGCTCCGCGATTTCCCTTCCCCCAGCACGCGGTTTGTGGCCTCCCGGAAGGGCGAGGAGGTCCGTTTGAGCCTGTCCTGTCTGGATGCCTCCGCGTTCCTGAAGGAATCCCTTTCCCGGGTCAAGGGGGCGGTGCTCTTCTCGGCCACCCTTTCCCCGATCTCCTATTTTTCCGAGGGCATCATCGGAGAGAAAGAGGCCCCTTATTTG
>ERZ808240.2539-NODE-2539-length-19649-cov-5.937277_pt1 | contig 19649 bp, 16 predicted proteins | sample MGYA00521084_ERZ808240 | MGnify/ENA primary metagenome ERZ808240 (study PRJEB31516, sample SAMN03275571) | gut metagenome | biome: mammalia-associated habitat; material: feces | host: Papio cynocephalus | place: Kenya | collected 2012-08-06 ...
ATCCTAAGAATTTAATAATACTGATATTTACCGACGGATGGAAACGCAGACCGCCCTTGTAGGGTCCTATGGCATTGTTGAACTGAACGCGGTAACCTCTGTTTACATGCGCCTGACCGTTGTCGTCAACCCACGGAACTTTAAAGAAAATCTGCCTGTCGGGCTCGGTAAGTCTTTCGAGAATAGCGTCGCGTTCATACCTTTCCTCGTCGCTCTCGATAACGGGTCTTATGGAATTGAGAACCTCGTGTACCGTCTGTAAAAATTCGGGCTGATCGGCGTATCTTACGTCGAGCTCGTTTAAAATTCTGTTTGTGTAACCTGTCTTTGACATCAGTGTGTACCTCCGAATATTGAAAATAAAAGTATTAGCAATTTATATATGAATCAGGCGGACATTAAAACGCCTTTTTTCATTCATTTTATTCATTTGACCGCGGAAATGATACGCTCGGAAACAGCTCGTTTTGTTATACACTCGTCCATCGCCGTTTTTTCTATAAACCTCTGCGCTGTCGCTTCGTTCATTTGATAACGGTCAATCAACGCCCATTTTGCGCGGTTTACGATTCGTATTTCCTCCATTTTTTCCTCTAATTTTGCGGTTTTCTGCTCAACTTTTTTCATTCTCTCTCTCGTCGAACACAAAAGCCGTAACGACTGATTTATAATCGAAACCGAAGTCGGGACGGGAACGGTCAAAACGCCGTACTCAGTCAGAACTCCGCTCACATCGTCGAACCTCTCATTTTTTATAAACATCATAACGCCCGACGAACTTTGTGAGCAGATATCAACCGCGAGGTCTATGCCGTTTCCGTCGGGGAGAGGCGAATTTATCATAATAAGGTCGTAGCTTCGCGACAGCAGTTCGCGCCTTGCAGAGGATATGCTCGACACTGTTTTGACAGGGCTGAACTTCGACTCATTAAGGAGAGCGCGCAGGGAAATATTGAATTTTTCGTTCGCCGATACGGTAAGAACGCTGTAAACCGTCTGCATTTCCATCCGCGCCGTTCACCTCCGAATTTATTTTGATTTTTAAATTATATTTTCGTTTCGGCAAGGCAAAGGAACGCCGAAAACCTAACGGCTTTCAAGTTTCTTTAACGCAGGCGAAGCGGAAAGAGGGTGAATATAAACCTTATGGGTTCGACTCTCTTTTGCTATAGTTATTTATAACCGACTGCGGAACATATCTTTTTATAAACTCGCTTTCGACCGCGTATTTCACCGCCTCGTCAAACGACAGCGGGAGCGTGTCGAAACCGGACATGTCAGCTGAATTAACGTCAACCGCCTCGACGGGTTCCAGGTCGGATTCCGTACTCTCGAGACACGCGTAAATTATAAGAGCAAACGCAAGATACGGATTGCTCAGCGGGTCAGGCGAACGAAGCTCGGCTCTCCTGCTGTCCTCGCTTACGTATGCGGGAATTCTTATAAGCTGGGAGCGGTTCTCACGCGACCATGTGATGTATTTGGGAGCCTTATTCGTTCCGAAACGCTCATATGAACGCCTGTCGGGATTTAAGAACAGAGTCATTTCCTTTATTTTATTCATAATTCCCGAAATAAAGCGGGGCATGTATTTGTCGTTATCCGAATTTAATGATATATTGATATGAAAACCGTTTCCGGGCTTGTCGGCAATAGGTCTCGGCGAAAAATCGGCGCACAGACCGTTGACCGCAGTCACCGTATTTACGACCGTTTTAAACGTTACGGCGTTGTCCGCGGCGGTAAGCGGGTCGGAATGTATGAAGTCGATTTCGTTCTGACCGGGTCCCTCCTCGTGATGCGAGCTCTCGGGATAAATACCCATTCGTTCAAGCGTAAGGCAGATTTCACGGCGTATGTTCTCGCCCTTGTCGTCGGGAGCGATGTCCATATAACCCGCATTGTCGTAAGGAACCGAGGTCGGTTCGCCGTCGTCATTTCGTTTGAAAAGATAGAATTCAAGCTCTGAGCCGAAATTAAAATAAAATCCTTTTTTTTCCGCATCTGCAACCGCATTTTTCAAAAGTGCTCTCATATCACCCTCAAACGGCGTACCGTCGGGATATCTTATATCGCAGAACATGCGCACGACCTTGCCGTGTTCGGGTCTCCACGGAAGAACAGCGATAGTCGACGGGTCGGGATGCAGGAACAAATCGGAATGAACCGCGCCCGAAAATCCGTCGATAGCCGAAGCGTCGATACCCTTTCCGTATTTAAAAACTTTTTCGAGCTGCGTGGGCAGAACCGAAATATTCTTCTGTCTGCCGTATATGTCGCAGAACGCAAGACGGATGAACTTAACGTCCTCTTCTTCGACATACTGGATTACTTCTTCTTTTGTGTAACTCATGATACGCCTGCTTTCGCCGTAATCGGTAATAAAAATAATGCGCCCATCCGTACGGACAGAATACACCGTGGTAAAATACCGCCTTGTACTCCGTAATCCCGTATACGAATGAACGCCGTTGCTCATTATCTTTTATTATTTTATCACAATACGCCGTCGTTGTCAACTCAACATAATATCCAAACACATATATAAATGTAAAGTCGTCAATGATAGGTGACACTTTTACTCAAAAAAATATGATGCAGTTATTTTTTGCTTTCTGAACCCGAGAAAAAATACATTTTCAGCAGAGTGCAGCCACCGCCGAAGGCGGCTTGACCTTGATGAAACCGTATGCTGATGTTACACTTGTTTTCAGACGGGATAATACTTTGTTTTTTTTGCTTCCGTCACCGTCGATTCTTGCATATCAACATCAGCAGCCGGTTTTGTCAAGGTTGGCGGATTGCTGCAGAAGATACTCTTTATATTTTTCATTCGGTGTCTTAAAATCTAAACATATCTTTACTATGTTGTTTGATTTTTTGTTGTACACCGCTAATTGTTTTCTTCCGTCTTCAAGACTATACATTCTCATCTTCTTGTAAAATCGTTTTTCATCGGTTCTGTGCTGCCTTTCAACTTTGCCGTTATGCCTGGGCGTTGCTATTCGTATCCGCGTATATTTTATCCCGTACCTTTCAAGCTCCGCCTCAAATAATGTAGGCTTTGGTTTATCGGAAAGCAATGCATTTGTCCATTCTGTTCCGTTATCTGTTTGCACCAGTTCTATCTTAAACGGAAAGAATTTTATTACTTTTCTTAAAAAGTCCTGTGAACTGTACGTACTGTGTTCATCGTACATTTCTCTGTATACCATTCGCGTATATTCATCTATGGCTGTGTATTGATAATACTTCTTTTCTCCTGCAATACAATATACCGGCACAAATTTTACATCTATCTGTACTTTCTGTCCGGGATATTTCATTTGTTCATACGGCTTTGGCTTATACGCTTTTCTTTGTTTTTCAGCATTTGATAACTGCAATCTCTTTATTGCCCGGCACATGCTTTTATAGCTTCGGCTGTATCCTTTATCTCGAATCTTTTGCCAAAGCATGATTTTATCATCTTTATTTTTATTCCAATATCTGATGATTAAATCATATTCTTCTTGCGTGTGTTCTAACGGATGGTGATGCGGTCTGTGGGATTTATCTATCAGACTTTTCCAGTTACCGTCATATTTTGCCTTCCACTCATATATTGCGTTTCTGCTTACTCTGAACCTATTTGATGCTTTTGTTACTCCGTTTTTCTCTGAATATCGAATTACCCGTTGACGAAACCTTGCTTTTGATGTTAAACTTATCACAGAAAATTCAACTCCTTATCGTGTGTGTTTTTGTGGTTATTAACATCATACCATATTTGAGTTGAATTTTCTATTTTATTTGTCACCCATCAATTGTACCATAACAACATAATATCCAAACACATATATAAAAACATGTCGGACGTTGTAAGATTCAACGGCGAAAAATGCGTCTCATTAGTTCTAATGATATAATTTTATGAATTAATATTTTCAGGGAACGGACTTTTTTTACAGCCCGAAATTTACGATAATATCAATGCGTAAACAATACGAAATCCGCGCGTTTCCGCCGGTAAAATCATATTTAAAAATCTCTGCCTTTACCTCGGGAAGACAATGTCTTCCCCTACATATTTTGTTAAATTCCGACAAATAAATTTGTGCAATAACGCAATCGGCGAACAAATTTATTATCATAAAACACAGACATTTTTTGTAGGGGAAGATATCATCTTCCCGCATGAGACTTGCGGTTTTATCAATAATAAATTTGCGTCAGCAATACAAAATCCGCAGTCTTTTCAACGGTAAATTCATATTTAAGATTAAAAAAAGGACTGCCGCCGAATGCGGCAGTCCGTCACATTATTTCTTAGGAACTATTTTCTCCGTTCCGCCCATATAAGGTCTCAATGCCTCGGGGATGTTTACACTGCCGTCGGCGTTCAAATTGTTCTCCAAGAACGCGATAAGCATTCTCGGGGGCGCGACGACCGTATTGTTAAGCGTATGGGCAAGATACTTTTTGCCGTCCTCACCCTTGACTCTGATACCGAGTCTTCTCGCCTGCGCGTCGCCGAGATTCGAACATGAACCGACCTCGAAATACTTTTTCTGTCTCGGTGACCACGCCTCAACATCGACGGATTTAACCTTTAAATCGGCAAGGTCGCCCGAACAGCATTCGAGAGTTCTGACGGGGATATCGAGCGAGCGGAACAAATCAACGGTATTCTTCCAGAGTTTGTCGTACCACATTTTGCTCTCCTCGGGCTTGCAGACGACTATCATTTCCTGCTTTTCAAACTGATGAATTCTGTAAACGCCTCTCTCCTCGATACCGTGAGCCCCCTTTTCCTTTCTGAAACAGGGCGAATAGCTCGTCAGGGTTTTGGGGAGTTCCTGCTCGGGGATTATCTGATCTATGAATTTGCCTATCATGGAGTGTTCGCTCGTACCGATAAGATAGAGATCCTCGCCCTCAATTTTGTACATCATGGCTTCCATTTCGGCAAAGCTCATAACTCCGGTAACTACGTCGGAACGAATCATGAACGGGGGAACAACATACGTAAAGCCTCTGTTTATCATAAAATCGCGCGCATAAGCGATAACCGACGAGTGAATTCTCGCGATGTCGCCCATAAGGTAATAGAATCCGTTGCCTGCGACTCTTCTTGCGGAGTCAAGGTCGATTCCGTCAAAACGCTCCATTATATCGGTGTGATACGGAATTTCAAAATCGGGAACGACGGGCTCGCCGAAACGCTCAACCTCTACGTTCTCGCTGTCGTCCCTTCCGATAGGTACGCTCTCGTCGATAATGTTGGGGATAACGAGCATTATTTTTCTGATTTTCGCGCTCAGTTCGCTCTCAAGACGTTCACACTCCGCAAGTCCCTTTGTATCCTCGGCAACCTGCGCCTTCGCCTTTTCGGCTTCTTCCTTTTTACCCTGCGCCATAAGTGCGCCGATAAGCTTTGAAGCCTTGTTTTTCGAAGCTCTGAATTCGTCGGCTTTCATTTTATTGGCTCTGTATTCCTTATCGAGAGCGATTACCTCGTCGACCATTGGGAGCTTGTTATCCTGGAACTTCTTTTTGATATTATCCTTTACAATATCGGGATTTTCCCTCAAAAATTTAATATCAAGCATTTTTAATATATACTCCTTTTCAAATCAATCCTCAAACAGATTGGCTATTTTCTGCAAATCCTCTTTGTCGAAAAACTCTATTTCGATTTTTCCGCCCTTTTTGCTCTCTTTAACGCTGACTTTTCTGCCCGAGGACGACGAAATCGACAGCTCGACCTCACTGAAAAACGGGTCTCTCTTATGAATTCTCGTGCTTCCCGGAACCGACTGCGAGTTAATGCTCTTTACGAGCTTTTCCGTCTCTCGTACCGAAAGATGTTTTGAAATAACGGTATCAGCCGCGTCGCATATTTTTGACTTGTCACTGATTCCGAGCAATGCCCTCGCGTGACCCTGCGACAGAAAATCGTCGCTTACAAGATCCCTGACCTTTTCGGGCAGGGACATAAGTCTCAACGTATTGGTAAGCGCGGAGCGTGATTTGCCAAGCTTCTGCGCCGCCTGCTCCTGTGTAAAATCAAACTCGTCTATAAGCTTCTGTATACCCTCCGCTTCCTCCATGGGATTGAGATTTTCCCTCTGGAGATTTTCGATAAGGGCTATAACCGAAACCTCGGAGTCAGTAAGCGTTTTTACGATAACGGGAACCTCCGTAAGCCCCGCGATTCTCGCCGCTCTCCAACGGCGTTCACCCGCAACAAGCTGATACCCCCCGTCGGGCGTGGGTCGGACGATAAGAGGCTGTAAAATGCCGTGTTCTGCAATACTCGAAGCGAGTTCGTTAAGAGCCTCCTCGTCGAAGTTCTGTCTCGGCTGTTCTCTGTTAGGCTCTATTTCGCCTATCGAAAGAGTGCTTACCGACGCGGACTCCTCGCCGTCGAGCGAATTGTCAAAAAGAAGCGCGTCAAGTCCCCTGCCGAGACCTCTGTTCTTTGGTGCCATATATTTCTCTCCTGAAAATAACTTATATAATTATGCTCTTGCCTATGTAAACGGGGTAAGTCTCTGCGCCGGAGAGTGAATTTCTCGGTCTGACAACGCCGTACTTGTCCATTATAACCCAGTCAAGTTTCGAATCCGCGCCGATAAACGACGAGTGCATTATTATCGAATTCTTAATGACAGCGCCTTTTTCTATGTGAACGCCTCTGAATATAACGGAATTCTCAACCGTGCCCTCGATCTTGCATCCGTCGGCGATAAGCGAATTCTTAACCGACGCGCCGATACCGTAAACCGCCGGCATATCGTCCGCCGTCTTTGTATAAACGGGGTCGCCGTTATGGAACAGCTGTTTTAAATTCTCCTCTTTTAAAAGAGCCGTGTTCGCGTCAAAATAACTCTTTAACGAATCGACAACAGGGCAGAATCCGTCAATGCGGTAACCGGTCATTTTAAGACCTCGTACGTTCTGACGGATTATATCCTTTTCAAAACTCGTATATCCTCTCGTCACGGCTTCGTTTACAAGACGTTCAAGAAGCGATTTTCTCATTACGATTATATTTATCGAATATCTGCCGTCTCCGTCGGGATTAACAGGAACGGTAACGTCCGTTATAACGCCCTCGGAATTCACGTCAAAGACCATGATGTCGTCAAGTGCCGGTATCCTGCCCTCTTTGTACGCGAACGTAATATCCGCGCCCGAAGCTATGTGCTTATCGACGATTCTGCCGATATCTACGTTGCATATAAAGTTACAGTCGGACAAAACGACGTATTCCTCTTTTGATTTTTTTATAAACGGCATAATATTTGCAAGCGCGTCGATCCTGCACGTGTACACTCCGTTACCGTTCGTAAACGGGGGCAGAATGAACAGACCCTCGTTCTTTCTCGAGAGGTCCCACGGTTTGCCGTTGCCTATATGGTCCATAAGGGACTGATAATTACTCTTGGTAATAACTCCGACTTTTCTGATTCCGCAGTTTACCATGTTTGACAGCGGGAAGTCGATAAGACGGTATCTTCCGCCGAACGGAACGGAACCCATGGTTCTCAGAGCCGTGAGCTGGTCTATGCACACGCTGTGCGCGTCCGCGTAAATAAGTCCTAAAACGTTATTGCCTTTCATACCGTTTCACCCTCCTTTACATCCTCGCCGATCATCTGACGGGCGGTAACGCGCGCGTTCTTTCCGACATTTACGCTGTGTCCTACGACCGCCACGCCCCACTTGTCAAGATCGCTTATCTCCTGCGGATCCTCGCCGACGACCGCGCCCGATTCAATGACCGCGTTCTCGGCTATCATAGCATACTGAACCTTTGCGCCGGGCTTGATAACCGCTCCGGGCATCACTATCGAATACTTGACCTCCGCGTCCTCGGCTACGGAAACATTTGAGAAGATGACGGAGTAGTCGACCTTACCGCTTATGATGCATCCGCCCGCGACAATTGAATTTTCAACATGCGCGCTGTCGGATATGTAATGCGGAGGAGTAGCCGCCGTGTTCGAATAAATTTTCCACGAAGAATCACTTAAATCTATATTTGCAACGGGGTTTAAAAGGTCGAGGTTAGCCTCCCACAGGCTGTCTATGGTTCCTACGTCCTTCCAGTATCCGTCGAATTCATATGCATAAAGTCTCTCGCCCGCCTCGTGCATTGCGGGGATAACGTCCTTGCCGAAGTCGTTTGACGAATTTTCCTTAGCCTCATCGGCTATGAGATACTCTCGTAACTTCGACCAAGTGAACATGTAAACGCCCATGGAAGCCTTATTGCTCTTGGGGTTCTTGGGTTTTTCCTCGAATGCGGTAATGGCTCCGTTCTCGTCCGTAAACATCAGTCCGAAACGCGAAGCCTCCTCCCACGGTACTTCAAGCATTGCAATCGTGCAAGCCGCCTCGTGAGCCTTATGGAAGTCGAGCATTTTCGAATAGTCCATTTTATAAATATGGTCGCCCGAGAGAACGGCTACGTATTCTGGATTATATCTGTCAATGAAATTGATGTTCTGATAAATCGCATTCGCGGTGCCTCTGTACCAGTCTGTTCCCTTTATCTGCTGATACGGCGAGAGAATGTGAACTCCGCCGTTCATTCTGTCGAGGTCCCACGGCTGACCGTTGCCGATATAGTCGTTTAATTCGAGGGGCTGATACTGCGTCAAAACGCCGACGGTGTGTATGCCGGAGTTTACGCAGTTTGAAAGCGGGAAGTCTATGATTCTGTATTTTCCGCCGTAGGGAACGGCGGGCTTAGCTATATTCTTGGTAAGTATTCCGAGTCTGCTGCCCTGACCGCCGGCGAGCAGCATAGCTATACATTCTGTTTTTCTTGCCATAGTGTAACCTTCCTTTAAAAACTTATTTTCTCTTTTTCAGGTATATCGCCGAAAGACCGGGCAGAGAAAGCTCCACGCTCTGCGGCTGCGAATGCATACCCTGCGCCTTTGTGCGGTAGACGCGTTTTCTGACGCTTCCGTTTCCGCCGAATTTTTTATCGTCGGAATTGAATACAACGTCGTAAACGCCCTTTTCGGGTACGCCCATTTTGTAATTGTCCCTCCGTACGGGAGTGAAGTTGCATACGACTATAACGCTCTCGCCCTTTTCGTCGGTACGTCTGAACGCGATAACGGAGTTGTCCGCGTCGTCGCTGACTATCCATGAGAAGCCCTCCCACGAATAATCTATCTCCCACATGGGAGCGTTTTCTTTATAAAAACGGTTTAATGATTTTGTATATTCAAGCAGAGATTTATGAGAATCGTAATCGAGCAGGAACCAGTCGAGCTGTTTTTTCTCGTCCCACTCTATGAACTGACCGAATTCCTGACCCATGAAGAGCAGTTTTTTGCCCGGGTGCGCGTACATGTAGCCTAAAAACGCGCGCATTGCCGAAAACTTCTCCTCGTACGTTCCCGGCATTTTGTCAATAAGCGACTTCTTGCCGTGAACTACCTCGTCGTGCGAAATCGGCAGAATGAAATTTTCCGAAAACGCATAGAAGAACGAAAAAGTTATAAGGTCGTGATTGTATTTTTTGAAATAGCCGTCGAGCGAAAAATATCTGAGTATATCGTTCATCCAGCCCATATTCCATTTAAAGTTAAAACCGAGACCGCCGACGTTTGTAGGTTTCGTAACAAGGGGCCACGCGGTCGACTCCTCGGCAATCATCATGATGCCGGGATAGTCTCTGAACAGAACCTCGTTGAGTTTTCTCAGAAACGCGACGGCTTCGAGATTCTCCCTGCCTCCCTTTTCGTTTCTGACCCAGTTGCCGTCGTCCCTGCCGTAGTCAAGGTAAAGCATCGAAGCGACAGCGTCGACTCTGATTCCGTCGATATGGTATTCCCTGATCCAGAACGAAGCCGAGGACATAAGGAAACTCTTGACCTGCGTTTTGCCGTAGTCGAAAACCCTCGTTCCCCACTGGTAGTGCTCTCCCTTTCTCGGATCTGCATACTCATAGCACGGCTGACCGTCAAATTCGTAGAGCCCATGCGCGTCCTTCGGAAAATGCGCGGGAACCCAGTCGAGTATAACGCCTATGCCGTTGTTATGGCACTCGTTTATAAGGTACATGAAATCATCGGGCGTACCGTATCTCGACGTCGGGGCAAAATAGCCCGTAACCTGGTAGCCCCAGCTTCCGTCGAACGGATATTCCGTAAGAGGCAGGAACTCGACGTGCGTGTAGCCCATTTCCTTAACATAGGGAATAAGCTTGTCCGCAAGCTCTCTGTACGAATAAAAACTGCCGTCCTCGTTTGTTCTCCACGAACCGGCGTGAACCTCGTAAATATTTACAGGCGAGGAATAGATATCCTTACGCGCCCTCTCGTCCGTCCACTTCTTATCCGTCCATTTGAATTTATCGATTTCATAAAATTTTGAAGCTGTACCGGGTCTCGTCTCCGAATGAAAACCGTACGGGTCGCATTTCATAAACTGTCTGCCGTCCGAGGCGGTTATACAGTACTTATACGTATCGTACTGTTTTATTCCCTTGACCGTCGTCTCCCATATCTCGCCGTCGGGTATGCGCGACATCGGCGTTTTGCCGTCGTTCCATGAGTTAAAATCGCCGACCACGCTCACGCTCTTTGCGTGAGGAGCCCATACTCTGAACGTAACGGCGTTTTTGCCCGTCCTGTGCGCGCCGAGAAACTCGTACGCTCTGGCGTTGCTTCCCTCGTGGAAAAGATAAACGGGAACGTCTAAATTCTCTTTCTTTTTACTCTCCATATACATTTCTCCGTTTAATCCGTTTAATTAAATACAGATATATATACTAATATTATCAAAAAAAAGTTATTTTTTCAAGACCCATTATAAAATAATATCAATATTTTACACAAATCAGCATACAAAATATGTCGCAATATTTGTAACAGTTGATGTAAAAATCAATTTTGTATTGAAAATTAAATCAAAAGCATGTAAAATTAAATCAGTTTATTAATTCGCGGTGGAAATAAATGAACGATATTGAATTTTCAAAACTGTTAATGGATTTAGGCGTGCTTCACAGGTACGTGGTTTTTACCAACACGTCGGCTATCGGCGTGTACTACGGTCAGCCTCAGATTTTAAGATACTTGAAGGAAAACGGCGAGTGTTCGCAGACCGAAATTGCAAAACACCTAAATGTCTCCCCCGCCTCGACCGCAGTCAGCATAAGACGTATGCAGAAATCGGGGCTGTTAGAAAAGAAGGCGGACGACAGCGATTTAAGATATAATAAAATAAAAATCACCCCGCTCGGACTCGAAAAGGAGCAGAAAAGCAGGGAAATTTTTGACGAGTGTTCAAAGAAGCTTGTTTCGGGCTTTTCCGAGGAGGAAAAAACACAGCTTAAAAATTATTTTGAAAGAATGATATCGAACCTGACCGAAAACGGAAAAACCGCCGACGACGTTATCGGAGAATTAAAAAAGGCGGAACTGTGTTCAGGTAAAAACGACAAGTAAAAAAAACATAACGGAGAGTCCGTCGCAGAGACTCTCCGTTTTTAGTTTACGGTATTTTCGGGTATTTTCATTAAAACATCTATACTGAACCGGCAGTCACTGCTCTGAACGTTAATCATGCCGTCGTATTTTTTCACCGTCTTTTTGACGTTTTTCATACCGAATCCGTGGTTTACTTTATCGGGTTTCGATGTCGGCATATCTCCCGCAACCGTTTCGGACACACTGTTTGTAACGGTGAAAATGACGGACGAATCCGACAGCGTCGACTCAACTGAAATGTTATTTTCGCCCTGTCTTAACGAGCCGTGTTCTATTGCGTTGTCTATGAGATTAGCGCACACAGTACATACGTCGGCGGGCTCGATTCCCGTCTGCGGAAAAAATCCCTTGAACGTGAGAGTATAGCCAAGATTCTCCGCGGATTTTGACTTATTCGCCATTATCATGTCGAGGATATCGTTTCCCGTTGAATACTTTTTAAAGCATTTGCCGGCTGACAGAGACAGCTCCTGTATGTATTTTGAAGCCTCCTGCATATTTCCGTTGTCTATTAGTATCGACACAACGTTCATATGATTTTTATAGTCATGTCTGAACGCCCGTAATTCCTCGTCGTTTTTTGCAAGGCGCATATAGTAGTCTGATATCTCGTTCATTCTCGAATAAAGCGACGCGATTTCCTGAGTCGCCTTTATCATATTGAATATAAAAAATCCTATGCTTATAAGCATCAAAACCGTCGCCGCGATGTATATAATTTCATATATCGACGACGAAATGCCGAACTGTCTGTAATAGCACGCAAGACAGAATATCATTATCGAAACGAATATCCATTTAGGTGTAATAGAGATAATATCGGGAAACTTCGGCACGCGTCTGAACTTAACCGCAAGAATCAGAATCATGTCAACAATCAGGAACATTCCCGCCGTGAAATAAATTTTAACGTCGTCATTCTCACCGACATACGGCGCGGCTATGCCGTATATCATCTCCATGACAAAAATATAACAACTAAGAAAAAGCACGGTTTTTGACTTCTGAGAACATTTTACAAACACAAAAAAAACAAAAAGATACAGCGCGTAGGAGGCAATATCGGTTACGATATCCGTTGCCTCCCGCACGTCGGGCGAAAATCTTCCGTACGTATACACCGCAGAATTCAGCAAAAAAAGACATACGGTTATAATTCCACGCAGACGTCCGGTGCGAATATCGAGTCCGAGGAAATAACGGCACAGAAGTATTATATTTACAGCGGCGAAAGCATCGCGCAGAAAGAAAAAAATACCCGCTGTCATAAACGTTCCTTATTTATTCTTCAAATAATTTATCCATTTCGATTCAAATTCCGTTCTGCAATTACGGCTTACGGTAAATTTTCGTCCGTTTTTCATGATAATATCGGTTTTCTTATAAACGTCGACATGAGGAAAACTTACAAAAATACCCCTGGAACTGCACGATGAGTACGGAGTCAAAAGCTCGCGCACGGTTTCGGAAAATCCCGAAACTACCTCTCTGACCGTTCCGTCGGCAAACGTAATAAACGAATGCTTACCGCTGCTCTCCACATACATAATCAAACCCGCGTCCGTAAACTTGCGTCCCTCGGAAACATAGTTTAACAAAACGACCTTATCATTTCTGTCGGATTCGTTAAAAAACGACATCACGGTCTCCTCGAGGTCGTCCGGATTTATGGGTTTTCGTAAAAATCTGTAGGCATTGACCTTAAAAGCATCAAAAACATATTCCGGATAGTTGCTGACGAAAACCAATCCTACAGCGTTATTTTTCTCCCTGACGACTGACGCAAAATCCATTCCCGTACAGTCGGAAAGTCTGTAATCGACAAAAATAAGCTGATACTCGTCCGCAAACGGAATAAGTCCCGTGGCAGAAGCATAACAGTCTATCAAAACGTCAATCTCCATTGATGAAAAAAACGCGCAAAGCTTTTTGCGCAAATCATTGCGAAATACTTCCTCATCGTCAAGTATTGCGATTTTCATGTTATAACACCCCGTTGATAAAAAGTCCGCAATCAAAAGCTCCGAAGTAATTCACGGCTTATGAATCTATACTTATGAACTTGTATATTATAGAATAAAAAGAGAAATTAATCAACATTAATGACCAAAACAACAAAATTCGGCTTCAAAAACATAAAAACGGAATGAAATGCAGTTTTTCGACATTTTGCCTGCGGATGTTCACGGAATAACGATCAACGCCGTGCCTATACAAACATAACATGGCAATTACGGCAGAAAAATAAATTTAAAAAAATTTTGCTGAAAGCAGTTGACAAGCAGTAAATACTTGTGTATAATATCATCTTGTCGGACGGATTATTCCGTTGTGCAGCATGGCCCGGTAGTTCAGCTGGTTAGAACGCTAGCCTGTCACGCTAGAGGTCGACGGTTCGATCCCGTTCCGGGTCGCCATTGCTGCTGCTATGGCTCAGGTGGTAGAGCGCGTCCTTGGTAAGGACGAGGTCGGCAGTTCGAGTCTGCCTAGCAGCTCCAATAACCCCGAGGATTTATGTCCTCGGGGTTTGTTTTTATGTCTCTTTATTCTGATATAGAATTTTATTTAAAAGTTACCATCTTTTTCGGGTAAGTTTTAAATATAAATCTTGATAAAATGTAAATAATACAGAAGAACAAGTACAGACAAAAACCGCTCGGGAATCTGCACAGTCCCGAGCGTTTTTTTACATATAGTTATATTTCTTTCTCAAGGCGAACAGGAAGATAAGCGATATACCCGTCGCAAAAACCTCCGACACCGTGATAGCCCACCATATTCCGTCGACTCCGAAAAATATCGGAAGCACGAGTACGCATGAAGTTTGGAATACGAGCGTACGAAGAAACGAAATCGCCGCCGAAACTCCGCCGTTGCTCAAAGCCGTAAAGAATGAGGACATGAAAATATTGAAACCCGCAAGCAGGAACGAATACGCGAACAGTCTGAACGCATGACGCGTCAGTTCGAAAAGCTCCGCGTCGTATCCGACGAATATTTTTGCAAACGTACCCGACAGCAAAATCGCCGCGAGGGTCAGCACCGCACCGGAAGCGGAGGTCAGAATCACGCTCTTTTTGAGCATGTTTTTAAGCTCGTCCGTGTTACCCGCGCCGTAATGGAAGCCTACAACAGGCGCGCATCCTATTGAATAACCTATGGAAATAGATACGAATATAAACTGAACATACATTAAAACTCCGTACGCCGAAACGCCGTTTTCGCCGATAAGGCGCATTAGCTGAAAGTTATAAATCATACTGACGAGTGACATTGAAATATTGCTCATAAGCTCCGACGAGCCGTTCGTACACGCTTTTAAAAGCGGTTTAAATTCAAGACGCGCTGCGACAGTGTGCAGAATACTGCCGTTTTTCTTATTCATAAAGAATATGAGCGGAATTATACCGCCTACAACCTGGCTTAATCCCGTAGCAATCGCGGCGCCCTTTACTCCCCAGCCGAATCCTGCAATAAACAGCGCGTCGAGAGCCATATTCGTGCATCCCGCCGCCACAGTTACGAAAAGTCCGAGCTTCGGTCTTTCGGCTGTAATTAAAAAGCTCTGAAATACGTTCTGGAGCATGAACGCGATATTGAAGCCGATTATAATTCTGCCGTACAGAACGCAGTCGCCCATCATCTCTTCGGAAGCCTTTAAGAGCCTTGCAATTTGGGGCATAAATATAAATCCGAAAACTGTTGCAATTGCGCCGAGAATGACTGTGAATATCAGCATCATCGTAAAATATCTGTCCGCGTTCTTTCTGTCACCCTCGCCCAATGTTTTTGCAACAAGCGCACTTCCTCCGGTACCTACCATAAATCCGAGACCGCCGAGTATCATTAAAAACGGCATTATAAGATTTATGGAAGCGAAAGCCGTTTTTCCGACGTAATTCGAAACGAAAAGACCGTCGACAACTCCGTATACAGACGTAAAAATCATCATTATAATCGACGGAAAAGTAAAGCGAAACAGCTTTTTATAAGTAAAATGGTCTGAAAGCTGTATTTGTTTTTTCATAATAACTCCTAATTTTTAATATTAATGCAGTATCGCTTATTTTACAATTTATATTTTTAAAAGTCAAGCGCTATATTGCAACGATTCATAAAATGTGATAAACTTAGAAAAAAAAGAACGGAGAACTTACATATGAAAACATTTTTATTTCAGGGCGATTCGATAACCGACGCGGGCAGAAATTTCGATTACGACGACGGCAGAGAGTCATACGGCTACCCCACGTTCGTTGCGGGCAAGCTCGGCGTAAAATACCCCGGTCGGATTAAATTTATAAACCGCGGAATCAGCGGAAACAGAGTCGTCGACCTGTACGCAAGAATAAAGCGCGACTTTATAAACGTCAAGCCCGACGTTATAACCATTCTTATCGGAATAAACGACGTGTGGCACGAATTCGGCGGCGAACCCGACGGCGTTTCGGATGAAAAATACTTCAGAGTTTACTGCGCGCTTATCGAGGAGTTAAAAGAGGCTCTGCCCGATACTAAGATTATAATACTGGAGCCGTTTGTTTTAAAAGCGTCCGCAACACAGGACAAGTGGGACGAGTTCAGAACAGAAACGGAGAAAAGAGCAAAAAGCGCAAAGAAAGTCGCGGAAAAATATTCACTCCCGTTTATTCCTCTTATGGATAAATTCGATTCTCTCGCAGCGACCGCGAGAGCAGACCATTGGCTTCTCGACGGCGTTCACCCTGCCCCCGCAGGTCATGAGATTATCGCCCAAGCGGTTGTCGATAAATGCGAAGAACTTAGATTATTTTAAGAATTAAAACAAAAAATTATCCCGTTTAACCTTCATCCGGATAAACGGGATATTTTGTTTATACCCTGTAATAAATTATTGCTTATCGTGCGTATCTGAAATTACCCGTCAATAAATTCGCAAGGAACGTCAGTATCTTTCCTATAGGCTTCGGAAAATACTCTACGAGATAATCCCTGTCGATACCCTTTACGTTTACAACAGGTTCGGTCGTATCGGAAAGACCTATCTCATTGAGCTTTGCAAGGACAAGGCGGGCAAGAACGACGTTACCCTCCGCCGAGGGGTGAATCGTATCAGACGAAATAAGAGCGGGACGGCCTGCGAAAGCGTCGCGGGTGTCTACAACATAATTATTTTCGGGATTCTCCTCGCAGTATTTTATAATACTGTCGTTAATACGCCTGGTCGCCTGTTCATAAGGCTTTTTTGAAAACTCCGTATTCCACGCGGTATAAATCGTCTGAACGAGAACAACCGCGTCGGGGTTGAGAGTTCTTATCTGCTCCATGCATTTTGAAAAATTATCGTAGAACGTCTCGCCGATTTTATCAAATTTCGCATAGTCGTTGAATACGAGTCCCTGGATTATAAGCAGCGGCGCGTGGTCGAGCAGAAAGTCGTTTCCGCCTATCGATACGCTGATAATATCAGCCCACTCAACGTCCGCCATGAAGCTCTCATCCTCTGTAAGACGTTTTAAAAGCGTTGAGCTGTTTCTGCCCATTATGCCGTCGTTTATGTAGTTATATCCGTTCGTGTCGGCAACGATTCTGCCGTAAGCGGACTCGTCGGGATTGCTTATTCCGAAGCCCTCTGCTATCGAGTCGCCTATGACAAGATAATTCTTTTTATCCGCGTCGGCAGCCGACGCTCCGAACGAAAACATGCATAAGCATATGACGGCTGATAAGATTACCGCTGTGATTCTTTTTAATTTCATGTGTAACACCTCTTAAATTGATTTATGAAATCTTCGTAATATCGTACGGAGTCGTCTGATATACGAAATAGTTAAGCCAGTTTGAATACAACAAATTCGCATGCGAACGCCAGTTTACAATCGGCTCCTTTGTCGGATCGTCGCCGGGAAAATAATTTTTCGGAACGTCGATATCACGTCCAAGCGTAACGTCCCTCAAATACTCGTGCATGAGCGTGTCGCCGTCGTACTCGGAGTGACCGGTTATAAAAATCTGTCTCCCCTGCGGAGTCATAACCGCGTACAGCCCCGCCTCGTCGCTCGAAGCGAGAATTTTAAGTTCGGAAACTTTCTCAACATCCTCGCGCTTAACGGTCGTATGTCTCGAATGGGGTACGTAGAATTCGTCGTCGAATCCGCGTAAAAGGATAGCTCTTTTATAGTCGGCTTTATGTTTAAACACTCCGAAAAGTTTTTTGTCAAGCTTGTATTTTTTTATGCCGTAATGATAGTACAGGGCTGCCTGCGCACCCCAGCAGATGTGGAACGTACTCCACACGTGGGTCTTGCTCCACTCCATAATTTCGCAAAGCTCGTCCCAGTATTCGACCTCTTCGAATTCCAGATGTTCGACCGGTGCGCCAGTTATTATCATACCGTCGAACGTTTCGTTTTTAATATCGTCAAACACCTTATAAAATGAAAGCATGTGAGCCTGCGACGTGTTTTTCGACTCGTGGGAACGCGTGTGTATAAGCTCGATTTCAACCTGCAACGGCGAGTTTCCGAGCAAACGCGACAGCTGTGTTTCCGTTTCGATTTTTTTCGGCATTAAGTTTAGTATTAAAATTTTTAACGGGCGTATATCCTGGTTGACCGCCCGCGTGTGGGTCATTACGAATATATTTTCTTCATTTAATGTTTTGACCGCGGGCAGTTCGTTCGGAATTTTAATCGGCATTAATTTTCACACCCTTTACAGGACTTTATTAAGAGCCTGCGCAATATCGTCAATGAGATCCTGCGCATTTTCAAGTCCGCACGAAAGTCTGACGAGATCGGGGCCGACTCCCGCCTCGATAAGCTGTTCGTCGGTCATCTGACGGTGCGTCGTGCTCGCCGGGTGCAGACAGCATGTGCGTGCGTCTGCAACATGGGTCTCTATGGCGCATATTTTAAGATTTTTCATAAATGTTTCGGCGGCTTCTCTTCCGCCCCTAACGCCGAAGCTGACCACTCCGCACGTGCCGTCGGGCATGTATTTTTTTGCCCTGCCGTAATATTTATTACCCTCGAGTCCTGGGTAATTTACCCACTCGATTTTGTCGTTTTTCGATAAGAATTCGGCGACGGCAAGAGCGTTTTCACAGTGTCTCTTAACTCTGACGTGCAGACTTTCAAGTCCTAAATTCAATATAAACGCGCTCTGCGGAGACGGCGTAGAACCGAGGTCACGCATAAGCTGAGCGGTCGCCTTTGTTATAAATGCGCCCTCATTTCCGAATTTCTCGGCGTAGGTTATGCCGTGGTAGCTCTCGTCGGGAGTACAGAGTCCGGGGAACTTGTCCTTGTGAGCCATCCAGTCGAATTTACCGGAATCGACTATGCATCCGCCGATTGCAGCACCGTGACCGTCCATATATTTTGTCGTCGAGTGAGTAACGATATCCGCGCCGAACTCGAAAGGACGGCAGTTTATCGGAGTCGCGAACGTATTGTCAATGATAAGCGGAACGCCGTGCGCGTGAGCCGATTTTGCAAATTTTTCTATATCAAGAACGGTAAGCGCGGGATTTGCGATAGTCTCGCCGAAAACCGCCTTTGTATTGGGTTTGAAAGCGTTTTCGAGTTCATCCTCGGAACAGTCGGGGTCTACGAACGTAAAGTCAACGCCCATTTTTTTCATCGTGACGGCGAAAAGGTTATACGTGCCTCCGTATATCGCGCTCGAAGCGACTACATGATCCCCGTATGAAGCTATATTGAACACTGCGTAAAATGTGGCCGCCTGACCCGACGACGTGAGCATCGCCGCACTACCGCCCTCTAAAGCGCATATTTTGGCGGCGACACGGTCACATGTCGGATTTTGAAGTCTCGAATAAAAATATCCGCTTGCCTCCAAATCGAACAGCTTCCCCATATCCTCGCCCGTATCATACTTAAACGTTGTACTCTGTATTATCGGAATCTGTCTCGGTTCGCCGTTTGCGGGCGTATAACCGCCCTGAACGCATTTTGTTTCAATTCCTGAATCCACTTTCATTCCTCCGAATGTATATAAATATCGGTAAATTAAATGATTATATATAGTAAATAATATCAAATCCAAACCGCGTTGTCAAATCGCAATAAATTATCGCAGGATATTAATAAAAACAATAATTTATCGCGTTAAACACAAACATTCTTTATGTAGGGGAAGACATTG
>ERZ808240.2540-NODE-2540-length-19647-cov-43.385259_pt1 | contig 19647 bp, 16 predicted proteins | sample MGYA00521084_ERZ808240 | MGnify/ENA primary metagenome ERZ808240 (study PRJEB31516, sample SAMN03275571) | gut metagenome | biome: mammalia-associated habitat; material: feces | host: Papio cynocephalus | place: Kenya | collected 2012-08-06 ...
GTACTTATTATTTCGAGGAGGCTGTGGCGATGCGCAACTCCCGTGTCATCTACGATCGCAAGAACTCTTCGTTCTATACCTTGAAGAGAGGCATGGTGAAATGGGAGAAAGTGCTGGCGGATGCAGCAGTTTTCCATTGCTCGGGCATTACTTGTGCCATCAGTCGTGATGCAATGGAATCTACAATGGATGCCATCCAGCTAGCCGTAAAGGATGGACTTACTATCGCTTGCGATATCAACTATCGTAAGAATCTTTGGGGATATGGCTTGGAGCCACACGATGTGCTTTTCCAAATGATGCAATATAGCGACATCATCTTTGGCGACCAGAACGAGTGGGAGGTGGCAAGTGGTGTGCCTCATATTCCTTTCGAGGCATTGGATGAAAACTATGAGATAGACAAGGATGCTTACTTGGCTTATTTCCGCAAGATGCACAAGTTCTTCCCGAAATGTAAGAAGATGGTGATGGCAGTGCGCAACCAGATAGCCAGCAGTCATCACACGTTGGGTGGCTTGCTCTATGATGCGGTGGAGGATAAGCTCTATACCTCTAGAATCTATGATATTCAGCCGATTGTTGACCCAATGGGTGTAGGCGATGCCTTTGTGGCCGCTTATATCCATGCTCATCAGAAGTGGGGCGATGAGAACCAGTATTGCTTGGACTTCTCTTTGTCGGCTAGTGCCATCAAGAATACGATACCTGGTGACCAAAATCTTGTATCAGAAGAGGAAATCATCAATAACATGACTTCTTCGGGTGGACGTATCCAGCGATAATGATAACGACAAAGGGCAGCCGTGTTTGGCTGCCCTTTGTCGTTATCATTATTTATGGCTGACTTTCGCCTTCCACATATTCTTCCATGAACATGTGCTCGCCATCGAACACGGCGTAGGTGAACTGCCATATCCAGTCGCCGAGAATCATCATGCGAGTCTTCTTGCTCAGCATGAGGTCTAACTCGATGTGGCGATGACCGAACATAAAGTAGTCGATGTCCTTGTGGCTTTGCATATATTGTTTGGCAAAGCGAACCAAGAACTCTTTCTTTTCGCCCATATATGGCTCTTCCTTGCCGTCGGCACGCTTCAAGCGGCTATGCTTTGCCCAGTTCAATCCCAGTGCCATTCCCCAACGAGGATGGATGGCATTAAGCAAACGCTGGCAAGTGCGGTCGTGGAACATCGCCTTCAAGAACTTGAACTTCTTGTCGGGATCGCCTAATCCATCGCCATGTGCCAAGAAAAATACCTTGTCGTATATCTCCACGGTCTGAGGTTTATGATGCACGATGACACCACATTCTTCCTCCAAGTATCCGTAAGTCCAAAGATCATGATTGCCAGTGAAGAAATGCACCTCCACGCCCATGTCGGTCAACTCGGAGAGTTTGCCCAAAAAACGGGTATAGCCTTTGGGTACCACATATTTATATTCGTTCCAAAAGTCGAACATGTCGCCCAATAGGTAGATGGCGGCAGCCTTGTTCTTGATGCTGTCCAAGAAACGAACCAAGCGTCGCTCTTGCATCCTTGCATGAGGAATGGCAAGTGAACCCAGGTGGGCATCGGAAAGAAAATATACATTTTTCATACGCGGAACGTTTGAAAGTTAAAGAAGGAAAACTCCTAGGAGCGTCCCTATGTTAGATTTGTTAAAGCTGTCAACTTTTGTCGTTGTCCTTAGCGCTAATGCTTGCGCTTTATTCGGCAATATATAGCTTACTCGAAACCGAGTTCTACACGGGCCTCTTCGCTCATCATACTCTGGTCCCAAGCTGGCTCGAACACGAGGTTGACGTTGGCAGATTTCACACCTTCCACGCTATCCACCTTGGTGCGAACGTCTTCCAGGATGAAGTCGGCGGCAGGGCAGGAAGGGGCTGTAAAGGTCATGTCGAGATCTACGTTGCCATCGTCCTTCACATCAATCTTGTAAATCATACCGAGGTCCCAAATATTGACAGGAATCTCAGGGTCGTAAACGGTCTTGAGCACATCTACGATCTTTTCTTCTATCTTAGTCTTTTCTTCTTGTGTCATTGTTTTATTTGTTTTTTGACTACAAAGATAATGTAAAAAGAGGACAATACAAAAAGAAAAGCTGCTTTTTTTCGTTTCAATTGCCTAATACACCATATTTAGACAGTAATTTACTCAAATTCTATTTAGTTATGATAGGTTCTGTCATATTCAGATCCTTCCACCCTGATACCTCCCTTTTTATAGTTTGCCCTTGTCGTGATACGAATAGAAGGCTCCATCGGTGATGATGACGTGGTCCATGAAGAAAAGTCGCATCAGTTCGCAAGCCTTGGCTATCTGGTGGGTGAGCAGGTCGTCTGCCTTGCTAGGTTGTGGACTGTTGCTGGGATGGTTGTGGCAGAAGGCGATGATGGTGGCGTTGTTGAGTACGGCTTCCTTGATGAGCAGACGAATATCGACGGCAGTCTCTGTGATACCGCCATTCGAGATACAGGTAGCCTTGATGAGCTTGAAGTTTTGGTTCATCATCAAGAGCCAAGCTTCCTCACGGTCGAGGTCTTGCATCTTGGGGAGCATGTAGTTGTAGATGGCTAGGCTGGAGCCTAGGTCGGGGCGTGTGCCTATTTTATCGAGGGCACGTCGCTTGCCCAGTTCGCAAGCGGCAAGGATGGTGATGGCTTTGGCTGGACCCATACCTTTGTAGCGGGTCAAGTCTTTGATGGTCATCTTACCTAATGTATTGAGGTTGTTGTCGCAATCTCGCAGAATATGCTTCATGAGATCTACGGCACTTTCGTCTGTAGAACCTGAACCTATGAGAATACCTAAAAGCTCGGCATTGGATAATGCAGAGGCTCCCAGGCGCTCTAGTTTCTCACGAGGCTTGTCTTCCTCTGCCCATTGGGATATGGAAAGCTTCTCACTCATAGTTTAATTTTTTGGGGGATGAAATGGAGAAGTAAGAAAAGAAGGAAACAGTCCGTTGTTGGTGTTGGGTGGAACATCGGACATTGTTTCTTTGATTCTTGTTTCTATTTATAGAAAGTCTTGTCGTATGCACTGAATTCGTTCTGTCCGAGCACGCATCTCTTCCACCAAGCAGAGAGGAAACCGCAGCCATAACCCATCAGCTGGGTAAATGCGGCACGGATGCTGAGCAAGCCTATCTTCACGCTATGGTTTACCTTGGCACTGTCGATGAACAATGCCACGGTATAGAGCAGGATGAAGAAGAGACCGATGCAACCTAGTGCTTCCATCGCATACCCTAAGATAGGGAATACGTGGACGGTGCCTAGCATGTAAGGCAAAAATCCGAAGAAGAGCAGCAGGAGCGTGCCGATGACTCCCACGGTGAAGACCATAGGAAGGAGATGCACGAGCTTAAGACTCTCTGGATATTTCTTGTAGAGATTGATGCGGGCGATGCCACTGTTATAGACTTGTCGCCAGAACTTGCGGAAGTCGGTGCGACGCTTGTGCCATACCCATGCCTCTGGGAACAGACGGCATTTGCAGCCTGCCTTGAAGATGCGGATGGAGAAATCGATGTCCTCACCGAAGCGCATATTGGAAAAACCATTCAACTTGAGGTAAACATCCCTTCGGATGCCCATGTTGAATGAACGAGGATAGAACTTATCCATCTTCTTCTTTCCGCCACGGATGCCACCTGTGGTGAAGAAGGAAGTCATAGAATAAGAAATGGCTTTCTGCGTATCGGTGAATGAGGAATGCGCCTTGTCGGGACCGCCGAACGCATCGGCAGGCTCACGGCTCAACTCGTCGCTCACAGCCTTCAGATAGCCTTCTGGCAAGACCACGTCGCTGTCGAGTATCAACAGATACTCTCCCTTGGCACGCTCGGCGCCATAGTTGCGACTCTGACCAGGACCAGAGTTCTCCTTGTAGTAATAATGTATGTCCATCATGCTCTCATATCGTTTGCAGACATCCTCGCAAGGCTTTTGCGAGCCATCCTCCACGATGACTACCTCGAAGTCTTTCTCCGATTGATGGGTGAGACTCTCCAAGAGTTCGTCCACTTCGTCGGGACGGTTGAAAACAGGTACGATGATGGAATACTTCATTATAAAACTATTAAGGAGGTAAAAGCTCGGCATGAAAGATGCCGAGCGTAAAATTTCAAAAGAATCGAAGCAAACGAATTACTCGCTTACACGACCGAGGTAGCTACCGTCGCGAGTGTCAACCTGGATGGTCTCGCCCTCGTTAACGAACAAAGGAACACGAACCTCAGCACCAGTCTCCAAAGTAGCTGGCTTAGTAGCGTTGGTAGCAGTGTTACCCTTCACACCTGGCTCAGAGTGAGTAATCTTCAATGTTGTCTTAGCTGGCATCTCGGCCAAGAGGATAGTGCCATCAGAAGTATCGGTAACAACCTCAACAACATCACCTTCCTTCATGTACTGACCGCCAGTAACGTTCTCCTTAGCGATAGGCACCTGCTCGAAAGTCTCCTGGTTCATGAAGATGCAACCAGTAGCGTCCTCGTAGAGGTACTGGTAAGGACGGCGCTCAACGCGAACATCCTCCAACTTGAAACCAACCTGGAATGTACGCTCCAATACACGACCATCGGCAACATTCTTCAACTTAGTGTTCATGACAGTGTTACCTTTACCTGGCTTTCTGTGCTGAAAGTCGATGCAAACCCATACCTTGCCATCCATGCGGATGCAAGTACCAATCTTAATTTCCTGTGAATTAATCATTTCTTGTTTATCTTGAATGTTATTATAATAATCACCAAATCGGGTGCAAAGTTACGGCAAAAACATGAAAAATCAAAGGAATTATCGAAAAAAACATAAATAATTAAGCTAAATTTGGTAGTTTTCTTGGTTATTTCAGAAAATATGCGTAATTTTGCAGCCCAAAAAGGGCGTATTCCGCACTTTTGTCGCGAATTATAAATTAAAAAATAAATAAGAAAAAATGAAAAGAACATTTCAGCCTCACAATCGTCGTCGCGTGAACAAGCATGGTTTCCGTGAGCGTATGGCAACAAAGAATGGTCGTCGCGTATTGGCTTCTCGCCGTGCTCATGGCCGTAAGAAGTTAACTGTATCTGACGAGCACCACGGAAAGTAATTTTCCGCTAAGGGTTTCGTCGGCATTGACGATGACATTAAAAGCAGCAAGGAGGATTTCTTTGCTGCTTTTTGTGTTTTTATACGCATAAGATGAGGTTTTGTAGGCTTTCAGAGTGAAAAAGTCCTTTTTTCTTTTTGTATTGTCTTCGATTATTCCTATCTTTGCACCAAAAATAACAATATGACTTCATCTGAGTTTATAAATAAGTTTAAGAGTAAGTATCTTTGGGGCAATTTGGGTGCCATGTTCTTGGTACTCGTGTTGCTCTGTGTCGGTGTCAAGTTTGGCATTGATATCTATACCCATCATGGTGAGGCCATCCGTGTGCCTGACATCCGTTACAAGAACATCGATGATGCCACCCGCATCTTGGATGATGCAGGATTGGAAATTGTGGTGACAGACACGGGATATGTGCGTTCCTTGCCTCCTGACGTCATCTTGGAGCAGACACCGGCATTTGGAGAAATGGTAAAGTCGGGGCATATCATCTATGTGACCATCAACTCCGACCATTCTCCACGTATCACCATACCTGATGTCATCGACAATTGCTCATTGCGTGAGGCAATGGCCAAGCTTACGGCAATGGGCTTCAAGCTGGGGGCACCGCAGTATGTGCCTGGTGAGGAAGATTGGGTATATGGAATCCTCGTGAAAGGCAGACATGTGGTGGCTGGTGATAAGGTGTCGGTTGACGATGTCCTCATTATACAAGTAGGTAATGGACAGCGTGATGCTTCCGATTCCATCGATATGGTGGATCCTGTTTATCAAGGTCATGACGACGTGATGGAAGGTGAGGGTGACGGCTCTGAAAGTGGTGGCGATGTGGATAACTTCGAGGTAGTTCCTGGGACGGAACCGACAGAGACGTCTCCTTCGCAGCATGAACATAGCCACCAACAGAACGAGGTGGTAGAGTAATTTGATAATGAAGAATTGATAATGAAGAATTAATAATGAGATTTCTCAACTATATATATAATAAGGTATATGCTCCTGTGGAGGATGACTTTGGCTTTGATGATGCTGGAGACATCGAGGAACTTGATGATATGGAAGAAGAGGCTGGTGGCTCAGTTTCTGAGATTAATGCTTCTGATGGCGATGGCTCGCTCTACGAGCACTGGAAAGTGCAGGTGGATGCCAATCAAGACCCTGTACGCATCGACAAGTACTTGGCCGATAAGATGGCTTACCAGAGTCGTAACCGCATTCAGCAGGCTGCCGATGCCGGCTTCATCCATGTGAACGGCAAGGCGGTGAAGAGCAATTACAAGGTGCGCCCTAACGACATCGTAACATTGATGCTCGACCGCCCCCGCCACGAGACAACCATCAAACCTGAGGAAATACCCATCAACGTGGTGTATGAGGATGACCAGCTGATGGTGGTCAACAAGGCGGCTGGAATGGTGGTTCATCCAGGTGCTGGCAATTTCCATGGCACGCTTATTCAGGCTGTGGCTTGGCATTTAAGAGATTTGCCGGAGTTTGATGCCAATGACCCAGAGGTAGGCTTGGTGCATCGTATAGATAAGGATACGTCTGGATTACTAGTAGTGGCGAAGACTCCAGATGCCAAGACGGCACTTAGCAGACAGTTCTTCCACAAGACCACCCATCGCAGTTACAACGCATTGGTGTGGGGTAACATCGTGGAAGACGAGGGGCGAATCGAAGGTAATATCGGAAGAGACCCAAAGAATCGTCTTCGCATGAAGGTGTTCGACCCAGATAGTGGTATCGGCAAGAGTGCGGTTACCCACTATAGGGTGTTGGAACGCTTCGGTTACACCACTTTGGTGCAATGTATCTTGGAGACTGGTCGTACCCATCAGATTCGTGCCCACATGAAGCACATCGGTCATCCGCTCTTCATGGATGAGACCTATGGTGGAGCAGAGATCCTGAGAGGCCAGCGTAGCAGCAGTTACAAGGCTTTCATCCAGAATTGCTTCAAGGTTTGTCCTCGTCAGGCTCTCCATGCCAAAACCCTCGGTTTTGTGCATCCTGCCACCAAAGAGCAGATGGACTTCGATAGTGAGTGGCCAGATGATTTCCGCCAGCTGATAGAGAAGTGGCGCGGCTTCATCTCCGGCACCACCCAAGATACTTTCAGGGTGCAGTAAGCCTCACGTGAACTTCTAAGATACAATAGGGGAAAACGTGATGTCCTGCCTTATATCATAAAACGAACAAGAAATTAAAAACAGATAGTAATTATGGAAAATAGCAAGAGAACGATAGCCATCGTATGCGGTGGCGATTCTTCTGAGCACGACGTATCATTGCGCTCAGGTCAGGGTTTGTACTCTTTCTTCGACAAAGAGCGCTATAACATCTACCTCGTCGATGTGAAGGGCACCGACTGGCATGTAGCTTTCGATAACGGCGAGACTGCCGACATCGACAAGAATGACTTTTCTTTTGTGATGAATGGCAAACGTCAGTATTTCGACTATGCTTACATCACTATCCACGGACAGCCTGGTGAGAACGGTGTGATGCAGGGTTACTTTGACCTCATCCACTTGCCTTACTCTACCAGCGGTGTACTCGTTGAGGCGATGACCTTCGACAAGTATGTGCTCAACAACTATCTTCGTGGTTTCGGCATCAATGTGGCAGACAGCATCTTGCTTCGTCGTGGCGAACAGTATGACGAGGAAGCTATCGCCAAGCGTTTGGGCATGCCTTGCTTTGTGAAGCCAGCTGCCGATGGCAGTAGCTTCGGTGTGAGCAAGGTGAAGAACGCCGACCAGTTGGCTCCAGCCCTCCGTGTGGCTTTCATGGAGGCTGAGGAGGCGATGGTTGAGGCTTATATGCAGGGAACCGAGATCTCACAGGGCATCTACAAAACTCGTGAGAAGAGCGTGGTGTTCCCAGCTACCGAGGTGGTTACCAAGAACGAGTTCTTCGACTATGATGCTAAGTACAATGGTCAGGTGCAGGAAATCACTCCAGCCCGTCTCGCTCCAGAGACCGCAGCCGAGGTTGCCAAGACCACTTCTCGCATCTACGACATCCTCCATGCCAACGGCATCATCCGTATCGACTATATCATCACTAAGGATGAGAACGGCAAGGACAAGGTGAATATGTTGGAAATCAACACCACCCCAGGTATGACTCCTACCAGCTTCATCCCTCAGCAGGTACGTGCTGCTGGCCTCGACATCAAGGAGGTGCTCAGCGACATCGTAGAGAATCAATTCTAAAATTCATCATTTTATATGGTTCTGCGTCTTTGCGCAGAACCATATATATATAAAAGGTAAAACTATGAAGATTCCTCAAGAATTTGATACCATTCGCCCTTGGGAGCCAGAAGACCTTCCCGAGGTGTTCGATCGTTTGCTTTCAAACGATCAGTTCAAGCAAGTGCTTGCTTATCTCTATCCACAGGTTCCTTTCGAGATGATAGCCCAGAAGTTGAAGGCTTGCAAGACGAATCTCGATTTCCAGTTGGCTTTCGCCTATGATTTCGTGCATGGCATCTTGAAGAAGGCTGCCACGGGATGCGAGATGGATTGCTCGGCAATCGACAACACTCGCAACTATACTTTCATCAGCAATCATCGTGACATCGTTCTCGACTCTGCCATTCTCGATGTGCTCTTGGTGGACAACAAGTTCAAGACCACTTGCGAGATAGCCATCGGCGACAACCTCTTGTCTCTTCCTTGGGTCAAGGATTTGGTGCGTGTCAACAAAGCTTTCATTGTGGAGCGTGCCTTGAGTATGCGTCAGATGTTGATGTCGAGCAAACGACTTTCCGACTATATGCATTTCGCCATCAAGGAGAAGAATGAGAACATCTGGATAGCCCAGCGCGAGGGTAGGGCGAAGGATAGTGACGATCGCACCCAGAAATCCATCCTCCAGATGATGGCAATGGGTGGCGAAGGTAACATTATCGACCGCTTGAAACAACTCCATCTCGTTCCACTCGCCATCAGTTATGAGTATGACCCTTGCGATTTCCTCAAGGCTCGTGAGTATCAGCTAAAGCGTGATGTCGAGGGATGGAAGAAGGGACCAACCGATGATCTCGTGAGCATGCAGACCGGTATCTTTGGCTATAAGGGACATGTACACTATTATGCAGCCCCATGTCTTGATGAATATCTTGATACTCTCAATCCCGAAATGCCAAAGCAAGAGTTATTCAATACCATTGCCGCCCACATCGACCACGAGATACATAGCAACTATCGTCTCTATCCAGGCAACTATGTGGCACTCGACCTCTTGGAAAATACCAATGCCCATGCTTCGCAATACACTGCGGAAGACAAGATGCGATTTGAGAAATACATTGCAGGTCAACTTGCTAAGGTTGATCTTCCAAACAAGGACGAAGCATACCTAAAGGAGCGAATTTTAACAATGTATGCCAATCCTGTTCGCAATTATCTTGCTGCAAAATAGCAAATGAGTGATACTTTTGTTTGGGGTAATTTGTCTTAGTTGCTCCAACGACTAAAGGCAATGATGCTGAAGGTTGGTTCTATATGTTCAAGGAAAAAGAGTAAGGTATGTAATTAGATAATCGTTGTATAATATAAATAAGGCTAAGCCTCGGCTGTAGTGATACAGTCGGGGCTTAGTTTTGTTTCAAATGAAGCATTACTTCAATTATCCCTTCACCCTTCACCTTTTTATGATAAGCTATTGATTTATTGATGGTTGCTTGGTGATATTCAAGTGATTACATATAAAAGGTGAAGGTGAAGGGATTTCGTGTACTTTCTTGCTTATGTCGCCCAAGACCCAGAACAATTCGTTGAGGGTCTTGATGGTGAGGGTAGGGGTGCTAGGTCCCAAGGTTTCGGCATGAGCAAGAAGAAAGGAATGACCAATGCCGCCAAGCGACTGTAGTTTGCAGTTTGCAGCTTGCTGATTATAGTCAGATTACTCTGTTTCTGCGATACATTCCATTTCTATCAGCCATCCTGGTCGGCACACCTTGGCTTCCACGATGATGTGTGGTATCTGTGGATAGAGCTGCTGCATCATGGTCTCCACGGTGTGGTAGTCGGAGATGTCGCGTAGGTAGATGATGAAGTATCGGATGTCTTTCATCGTTGCGTCGCCATCCTTTAGCAGCGCACCGATGTTCTCCAGAAGTCTGCCGGTCTGTCTCGTTATGTCACCTTCATATACCACGTCTCCATGCTTGTCGATGCTCGCCGTGCCGGAGATGAAATACTGCTTCTTGCCCTTCCCCTGCTGATGGGTTGGGAAAGTCAAGCGGGTGCCACGTTCGAAGGCTACTCCATATTCGCGGGTAGGATTCAGATGCTCCAATGCCTGGAGATATTTCTTGTCTGTTTCCTCGATGTTGGGTACGGTGAGGAAGTCGATGCCCACCGCTGCATGGCGCACAGGGGTTGCGCCGCCAATGCCAGTGCTGGCGATGTAATGAGTGTCGGCTGTGAGCCCCTGCTGGTCGAATATGTCGTTGCGTGCTTCCACCACGCCTTGGTAGTTCACGTCGATGTTGGTGACGTATATCCATGTTCTAACGAGGTTGCGTTCCATCGTGAGCTGTTGGTTGCTGTCATCGTCGGTTTCCTTGGTGGAGTGCTTCGCATTGTAGTCGGCTATCCAATGGAGGTATCTCTCGAATAGCATCTGTGTCTGTTCGTAAGAGTTCTTTCCCAAAGCTTCTTCCTCGGTGAGTCGGAGGCTATGGAAGAGTATCGGTGTCTCGTCGTCAGTGGTCTTTACAAGCAGGCTCACCTTGCTGCCGTTGAGTGGTGTTTGCTCTACGATGGTGAGGTTCGTGTCTTTGAGAATCTCTTGGTAGAGCAGGGACTCCTTGAAGTCTGCCATTTGGTTTTGCGAGTCGCTGAGAAACACTTTGCAATATTGCAGCGAGCGATGTTCCATCTGTTCAGCGTCGAGATAATTGCCTAGTTTGAGATACAGAAAGTTCAGGCGGTCGCAAAACGAGCCTTGGGTTTCCGGAGAAATGATTATGTATTTGTCCATCTTGTTCTTTTGTTTCCTATTTAATGCATTGTTACGGAATATTCCTGAATAACGATGCAAAGTTACGGATAATTCTTGATATACAAGAATCTTCATCTCTCTTTCTGCCAAGAATACCTAGAAATGAGTATCCCCCGAAAAGGTACAATTACCTAAAGCTCTCGGATGGTTTCTTCTGTATGTTCTGCAAGTCGTAGGCATCGAATGGTGCCGTGCCTCGTGATAGTTCGGGCGTATTGAAGCATTTCAGGCAGAAATCGTAAGTGGCAGGATCCTTCTGTGGCAGCAGAAATGGCTTGTGAGCCTTGCCCTGTCGGTCGAAGTAACAGATGTAGGGCTTGGTATAGACTCCATCGTCACGCTTGCTTCCGAAGACGAACCATCGACTGTTGTGCGACCAACTGTGGTAGGTGTCGCTCTTCGGGCTGTTCACGATGCTGAGTGTATCTATCTGGTTGGTTTGCAGGTCGAGCATATATAGGTCTGCCTCTGGGTGCCAAGCAGGGCAGGTGCCATAGTCGGTTACGGAGAAGAGACAGTATCTTCCGTTAGGACTGATTTTCGGATGACAAACGGAGCGAGCGTTGTATAGGGTATCTACCTTGTTGCCGAATCTCCCGCTTGCCTCGTCGAAAGGTATGCGCACCAATGCGTACTTTAGCTCCTTGATGTTGTCGTCCTTAATGGCCTTGTTGCTAGCCACGCAATAATAGATGTACTTGCCGTTGGGAGAGAATATCGGGAAAGTGGCAAGGGTGGAATTATTGCAGGTGAGAGACGAGGAGATGATGGTGTTGTTGTCGAGGTCGGCAACATATACATCGCTCCTCTTGTCAAACACTTCCACTCGATGGCTTGATGAGGCATGGAAGGCAGGCTCATAGTCGTTGGTGGAGAAAGTGATGTATTTGCCCGATGGCGAGAAGGCAAAGTAAGTGGCAGGAGTCACCATCCCTGTGGTCTGGATGTTCAGTCTGCGCATCTGTCCGTTACGGCTGAGTATAGCCTCTCTGCCATCCTCGGCAAGGTATATCATACTGAGGTTGGGGTCTTGGTTTCCTGGTATGTGACAGTTCATGCAACTGTTCTTTTCTAGATTGTGATCGGCGAGCACTTTCTCCTTGAAGTCCTCTATGCAGCGTTCTTTTATCTGGATGTTGTTCCAAACCTTGTAGTCTGGGTCTATGAGTTGGTAGCTCAGGTAGGGGTCGATGCTGTCGTTTGCCACTTCCCAGGTGAAAGGCTTGAAGGCTGTCCAGTATCCCTGGTTGGAACGGGTATATACTTGCACGTTTATCTTTTTCCCCGCTGCTTTTTGCAGGAAGTCTTTCCATTCGCTGAGGCTGAATTTCACCACGTTGTCCTTGGCGGCAACCCTTATGCTGTTTTCGTCGGTGCTTTCGGGTGTGCTCGTACCTTGCTTGATGGTTGCCACAACTTCGATGCTGTTTAAGTTCTTGTCGCGTACCATGAAGTTGAGCGGCGCGATGTTCACTGGGATAGTCACATCGGCGTAATCAGGGAACATATTGGGCAAGTGGTTCACCTGCTCTTCGTTCTCATGGGTTGGAGCGCAGGATGCAAGCAACATCATGGCAGCCATGGCAGAAGATAGTAATGTTTTGATATATTTCATTTCTTTCGTTTTTTGTTGTGTTGTTGTAGCCAGAAGAAGAATGATTTACTGTCATTCCACCACTTCCGAGTTGTTCTCGTTGTAGTCTTCTTTTGGCTTTTCCCCTTTGTCGTAGTATCGCCAGTAGCTGTATCTGAAGGCAGGATTGTCAGGATTCTGCTGGTAATGGAGATAATTCTCTACGGCAAGAGGCTGCTTGATGTAGTATTTCCATTCGTCGGGAGTGGCGTGGGTTTGGGTGAGATACATGGCGAGCACCTCTTGGTAGAACTTGCTGTAGAGTGGACTCTTTTGCTTCAGATAAAAGGTGTCGTAGTCTTTCTTGAACGCCTTCAGGTCCTTCTGTAAGAGATCGCTGCACAGCATATAGTTGATGGCCATGTAGTTTTCTGGGTTGCTCTTTGCCAATTCGTGCATGATGACGCGATAGTCGTCATTCGTGCGTGTCGTATCTTGTGTGTTGACAAATGGCTGTTTGGCGATGTAGGGTTGCAGAGCGCTCTGTTCCTCCCGGGTGGCATTCTGCCCCAAGGCAGCGAAGATACGGTCTGCCCAATTGTTCCAGACCACCGTCTTTTGCAGGATGCGCAGATACTTGCGTGCCGTGTCATAGTCGCCAGTGACGAGGTTGATTTCTGCCAATCGCTTCACCATTCGTATGCTTCTGCTGTCGGGCGATTGGATGTTTGCCAAGATGGCTGTTCGTTTGCAAGAAGCCATGTCGCCAAGCGTCCACGAAAGTTCGTTGAGCGCATGCAATACGATGGTTGGGGTCTTCTTGTCTAGCATTTGGAATGAGCCAAGTTCGGGATGCTTGAACTTCAGAAGGTTGGTGGTGAGTGAATGGTTTTGTGCCATCACCAAGTTATAGAAGAACACCATGTATCTGTTGGGGTTCTCTGCCTTCTCTGCCATGTTGATAATCTTGTTGTAGTCGCCACGGTAATATTCGAAGTCTGCGTCGAATGTCCTTTCCCATTCCATTTGTGGCAAGGAAAGCTTTCCGATTTTAGGATAGGTGTAGAGCTCTTCGTAATCTAATCCATACAATCTTTTGCATGGCAACATCAGGATGAATGGCAAGATTAATGCCGCCCAGCGCAAGAGATTGCCTGGATGCTTGAAATTCACGATACATCCCCAGACCACCAAGGCTGCATATATCCATACGCCGCTTCCGAAAAACCAATGGCACACCATGACAGTGATGAAGATATTGAATGCCAATACCCAGTGGTAGAGTCCGATGCCATTTTTGTGGTTCAGTTTTTGGTCTAGAGCGTCTATCTCTTTCAGAAACTTGGCAGTTCGGTTGAAAGAGCTGGTGCTCGTTCTGAATACATCGGCTCCACCGATGAAGGCTATCACGCTGCAAAGGCGGAAATGGTAGTCGAAGCTGCAAAACACGAGTAGAATCATGGCAAGGCAAGCCACGGTGTATGGAACCCATGTGCCTTTCACGCCAGTCACTTCTAATGCGTGGCGTATGTCGTAACCAGCCAATAGAATGCCAAGTGTGAGGATAGCTGGTCCCACTCCTTTGTAATAATAAAACTGTGTGAGGAAGTCGCCGGCTAAGCAGGCTAGCCAACCCGGTTTGTCGAGATAGCTGAGCACATAGTCCCATGTGCCAAGAAAGAGCTGGTTCTGTTCTTGGTAGTAAAAGTGGTAGGGGTAGAAGAATTGGTAGAATACAAAACATGCTATTGCCCCTAAGAATATCAATGTATGTACTCCTGGTTTATTTTTTATTTCATCCATTCTCAGTATCGGTTTATTGTTCTGTTTAGTTTCTGTTTCTATTTATTCTTTTGATTCTTTCTTTTTTATTCTGTTGCTGTCTTTCTGTCTTTTGCAAAGATAATGCAAATGAGCACAATGAAAGCTTGCTTTCAAATTGCCGAATGCAGCTTATCTTCTACAAAGATACGCAAAATAACTCAGATTGAGAGAAAAAAATGCAGAAAAATGGCTTTTGAGGCACATTTTCCTGCATTTTCATTTAATATGTATTACAAAGGTCTTTTTTTAGAGTGATTCGAGCATGCGCTTAATCACTACCTCGGCTGAAATCTCACGATTGGCTGCCTCTGGGATAACCAAGCTGTTCTTGCTCTCGATGACATCATCGGTAACGATGAGGCCACGGCGAACTGGCAAGCAGTGCATGAAGCAACCATTGTTGGTCCAGCTCATGTGCTCCTCGTCGATGGTCCAGCTCATGTCCTTGCTCAATATCTGTCCGTATTGCGCTGGGTCTTTCACACCAGGACAACTCCAGTTCTTGGCATAGACGAAGTCTGCGCCTTCGAGTGCCTTCTTCTGGTCGTACTCCACCTTCGCATTGCCCACGAACTTAGGGTCGAGCTCGTATCCCTCTGGCTGTGTGACCACGAAATCCACATCGGCTGCATTCATCCACTGGGCGAATGAGTTAGGTACAGCCTGAGGCAAGGCACGGCAGTGAGGTGCCCAAGTCAATACTACCTTAGGACGAGCCACCTTCTTGTGCTCCTCGATAGTGATGAGGTCGGCGAATGCCTGGAGAGGGTGAACGGTGGCAGTCTCCATGGCGAATACAGGGCGACCGCTGTATTTCACGAATTGGTTGACGATGGTCTCGGCATAGTCATAGTCGCGGTCTTTCAAACCTGCGAAGCTACGTACACCGATGAGGTCACAGAAGCTACCCATCACTGGGATTGCCTCCAGCAAGTGCTCGCTCTTATCACCATCCATGATGACACCACGCTCTGTCTCCAACTTCCATGCACCAGCATTCACATCAAGCACAATCACGTTCATGCCCAAGTTCATCGCAGCTTTCTGGGTGCTCAATCGAGTACGGAGGCTGTTATTGAAAAATATCATCAGCAAGGTTTTGTTCTTGCCCAACTCTTGATAACCGAAACGGTTTGCTTTCACTTCCTGTGCCTCGGCGAGAGCGGCTTTCAAGTCGCCAAGGTCTTCTACATTAAAGAATGTCTTCATTATGCAATATTTTTTGTTTGTTATTTCTGTTGTATATTATTTTATGCCTAGAAGTTTGCAAAGTTTGCATGCAAACCTTGCAAACTTTGCAGAAACCTAGACTTGGTATAGACTTGATACGGAGATGGTACGGAGAAGAGTCATTTGAACTCTTCACTCTTCGTTCTGTAGTTCTGCGGATTTGTAATCCGCAGCAAGCAAGTTATAGTCTGATCTGTCCTTGTCCAGTAATCAACCATTTGTAAGTGGTGATTTCCTCCAACGCCATTGGTCCGCGAGCACCCAACTTCTGGGTGCTGATACCAATCTCTGCTCCGAGTCCGAACTGTGAACCATCGGTGAAACTGGTAGGAGCGTTGACATAGACGCAAGCGGCATCCACCAAGGCCTCGAACTTCTTCTGGGCTGCCTCATCGTTTGATACAATACTCTCGCTATGTCCGCTTCCGTAAGTAGCGATATGCTCTAGTGCCTCGTCCTCTGATACCACGGTCTTGATGGCAAGTTGCATGCTCATCCATTCGGTGAACCAAATGCTCTTGGTGGTGGCATCATTGGATTTGCAATCTCCCGTGAGCGTATTGTCTTCTCTCATCTTTTGCTCGCTTTCCTCGGCTCTATATAATAAGGTGTCTGGATAGTTGCCTTTCAAAGCCTCGTAAGCCTTGGTATCTGCATGAATCTTCACCTCACGCTTCGCTAGGTCTTCGCAAAGAGCAGGAAGGTCGTTCAAACGCTGCTCGTGGATAATAAGCGTGTCGAGCGTGTTGCAAACACTGCATCTTCTGCACTTGGCGTTGGTGATAATGCGCTTGCCCATCTCCACATCGCCATCCTTATCGAAGTAGCAATGCACCACGCCGGCACCTGTCTCGATGACTGGTACTTTGGCTGCATCACGAACAAAGTTGATGAGTCGTTTTCCTCCACGAGGAATGCAGAGGTCGACATAGCCCACGGCATTGAGCATTTCGCCCGTTGCCTCGTGGGTGGCAGGGAGTAGAGTAACCACGTCAGGGTTGATACCGAAAGTTTTCAACACCCTGTGGATAAGTTCGACGCCCGCTATGTTAGAGGCAGTTGCGTCCTTGCTTCCTTTCAGTACGCACGCATTTCCACTCTTAAAGCAGAGGGAGAAAACATCGTAGGTCACGTTAGGGCGTGACTCGTAAATCATGCCGATGACTCCGAAAGGAACGGCAACTCTTTGCAAGTGCAAACCATTGTCGAGGGTCTTGTCCTTCAAGATTCTTCCGAGCGGTGAGGGCAGGGTACTGACGTGTCGCATATCCGCAGCAATGTCCTGGAGTCGTTGCTCCGTGAGTTGCAATCGGTCGTAAAGTGGATTTGCCTTGTCCATCTTCGCCAAGTCCTCGGCGTTTGCTTGGAGGAGCGCAGGAGTTTCGGCGATGATGGCATCAGCCACCGCCTGTAGGATTTCATTACGCTGTTCGTCGGTCAGCAGTCCGAGTGTTTTGCTGGCCTTCTTCACCTTTTGGAAAGTCTCTTTCAGTTCCATTCGCTATTCCTTTCTTCTTTTAATGATAAGATTCTTGATGAAGAGGAACTAAACTCTTCTTTTTAGATGTGGCAAAGGTAAGCATAATTATTGATAATTGCAAACTTTATGCAAGAAAAAGTACCTTTTAAGGTGACAAATGGATAGTTATGCAATGTAAGGCGCAAAAAGGTCAGGCACGGCCTGACCTTTTTGCTATAGTCCTTTTTTATTTTGTTCTTCAGGGTGAGCCATAAGGTAAAGTTCCTTTTGTCGTTCGATTTCTCTACGCAAGTCTTCCTTGTCTGGCAAGTAGAGCTTATATTTCGCTGCAAACATCTGGTCGTTTTTGGCGAGGGTGGAGTATCGTGCTACATCAGAGTCGGTTTCAGCACAAAGGATAATGCCGATGGTTGGATTATCATCAGAACCTTTCTTCATATTGTCGTACATCTGCAGGTACATATCCATCTGCCCCACGTCTTGGTAAGTAATGCGATTTACCTTTAGGTCGACCAAGATAAAAGATTTGATGAGGTAATTGTAAAACACCAAGTCGATGTAGTAGTCGTTCTCTTCCGTTCGGATATGTTGCTGGCGAGCCACGAGTGCATATCCCTTTCCCATCTCCATCAAGAACTTTTCCAAGTTGTCGATGATGGCAGACTCTAGTTTCGATTCTGCGAGAGACGTATCTTCTGGTAAACCGAGAAATTCCAAGACAACAGGTGTCTTGATGTATTCCAATTTGTCTTGTTGGAATGCTTTCGTTTTGTTCTTCATCTCATCAACTACAGGCTGCTTATCCTTAGACATAAGAAGGCGCTCGTAATATAAGGTGTTGATGTTACGATTGAGGGTACGGTAACTCCATCCTTGCTCAAAGGCTTCCTTTGCATACCATTCACGTGCCTTCCTGTCTTCTACACGGATAAGACGCTCGTAATGAGTCCAAGGAAGAATGTTTATGTTTGGAAAGGTTGTTTGATTCTCCTCTTTTATGAATGTAGAAAATATAACAGGCAGTGCCTGTTGTTTTTGCTTTTCCAATTCAGCAGGCACTGCCTGCTGAATTTCCTTGTTGGAAAAAAGTAAATAGAACTTTCTATAACTACGGATGTTAGTTTTTGAAAATCCTTTTCCGAATTCCTCAGTTAGAGCTGCCGAAGCCACTTCTATCACGTGCTTTCCATATTCGGCACGTGATGCTCCGTGTTGCTCTTCCTCCACGATACGTTGACCGATTCTCCAGTTTCTTTCCACCAGAGAATAATTGACGGCAGCAAATGCCTTGCTGCGAGCCTTGCTCACGATGGAGCGCAAGTCGTTGACGAGCAAGTTGTCTTCATCATTATATTTCTTGTCGGGTTGCTTCATGATGCTGCTTATTTTAGTTATTCAAAGTGCAAAGATACGACTTTCTATTGAAATATTAACCTTTCTCTTCACTTTTTTCGATAAAAGTTTGGTGGTTTCGAGATTATTTCATACTTTTGCAACCGACTCAGTTAGCTCGTTTGTATGGGTGAATGGGTTATTTACTGGTAAAGGACGTTTATGGAACGTTTTCTTTGGGCCTCAGATCTCGCAAATTTGACAAACCCCAAAAGATACGGCAACATGAATGTTCACGAAGGGTGTATTATATCCTGTCGTATAATAGCATGTTATTGTTGACAAAGACAATGGTGTGTTATGTACGTGGTATATTATAATGCGTCATGACGTGGGCTATCTGTGTTGCTTATCCTTGGGGTTAGGCAATGCGAGAGCCAGAGGCCTGGGATGAGCGAGAAGTAGAGACTCCCACGTCTTTTTTAGTATCTACACTAAGGACTTTATATTCACCGCCTAGTTTGGGATGTTCTGTAAGGCACAATTTGTACTTTTATGAGAATAGTGACAAAAATTGAGAACTTGAAGCGGGTTATGTTGATGGCGATTCTTACAACAATGAGCCTATTTGTGGTTTCTTGTGGTGCTAGTGACGATGACGATCCTGCTCCAGCTTATGGTGACTTCTATATTGAATTTAGTTGCTCTGGTGGAGGGTTTACTCAACAAGAACTGACGCAAATGAATGCAACTTTAAATTCTGAATTCTCGAGCCAAACTATGGAGGGTATTTCTAAGGATCAGGCTATTTATGTATTTGATTCTGTCGTAAAGAACCTCAAACAAACATTCAAGTATAGTTCCGATGATATTGTTGGAACTCTAAATATGACGTTGTTCTTAAAAACTACGGAAGGAAAGGTTGTAAAGCAAACCGTAATCTATGTGACAAGTGTAGGTGTTAGTTAATGGCTTGCTCCCTTTTCCTCTTGTCAAACTCCTCCTGGGACATTCCACTACCATGGCTGTCTTCCTGTCGCTCGGATTTCTTTCCGGACACCAATTTGCCGAGC
>ERZ808240.2541-NODE-2541-length-19645-cov-7.152476_pt1 | contig 19645 bp, 13 predicted proteins | sample MGYA00521084_ERZ808240 | MGnify/ENA primary metagenome ERZ808240 (study PRJEB31516, sample SAMN03275571) | gut metagenome | biome: mammalia-associated habitat; material: feces | host: Papio cynocephalus | place: Kenya | collected 2012-08-06 ...
TTGCAAGTCCTATTGTCAATCATTCCCCACCCGATAAAGGAGGTGATAGTACTATTGGGGAATCACAAATTCATAGTACTAGTATATATGTATGAAAAAATCAAAAAAATCCTTATGTTGGTGACAGTTCTCTCCCTCTGCTCATGTTCTCAAAAGACAGACTCAGCCAAATCATCCGCATCCGCTTCTTCCAGTGACAAAACATCCATCGGTTCCACGAACAAGAGCCATTCGGATTCACATTCCTCGACGACATCCGATAGCTCTTCGAAAACAACCGACGATGTCATCGTTAACAAAGAACTGACTGTGGATAACATCTACTCGGATCTCCTTGCCCTTGCTTCCAAAGGTAACTTTACCATCGAATATGAAACCGGAGTCCAGGACATCTATCAGGAGAACTATATTCTTCTCTCCAGTCAGGATATCTGTTATTTCAAAGGCAATACCATTTATCAGGAAGCTCCTATCGGAGTCTATAAGGCCAGAAGGCTCTTCGATGACAGTACCGGAGAGGTAAATTTCCAGCTCTGCCATTTGATGGAAGGAGAAGACGAAGAAGGCTTTTCAACCGGTTCCCCGCTAACCGATTTCCACACCATCAACAAATTCTCCTATTTGACCAATTCCAACTACGGTGCCAAGAAGGACGAACTGAAGCTTAGTGACGACAAGAAGGAAATTGTTGTCGACTATGCTTCCGATAGCGACAACCGCATGTTTTCCATTCTTGCTTTGATTTCCGGAAACAAGAACAACGTCATTCTCGGAAAAGTGAACCGCGTTTCCATCCAGTACGACGAAGAGAACAATATCGTCATGCACTTCTTGCTTCACAAGGACGGAAAAGACACCTCTCCGGAAACCTTCAAAACCGCTACTATCAAGAATGTCGGTTCCTCTTTTGATCAAGATGCCGATGCCTATCAGAAGAATATCCAACAAAGCATCTCGAATACAACCTTCACTTATTCCAATACCCTGACGATCAGAAACACATACCTTTCCTCCAATACCACAATCGTGGCGGAATACCTTGATGGCAGTCCAAGTGAAGAACTCGGTACCTATGAGCAGGATTACAATCCGACCAAGCTCCATATCAAGAATCCCAACGGACAGGAGTCATTCTACCGGAGGACGGAGAACAACGAAGCCTATCTCCAGGGAATCAATGCCCAAAACCAGGTCTATGACCAGGAATACTATGCCCAGAGTTTTACGAATCTTGGCTTTGGATATGACACCTTCGATTTCGAAGGCTTCCGCTATGATAAGGATACGGATTCCTACAAGTATTATGGACTTGACGGCGGCTCTTCGCTGGAATCCATCTCCAGGACCGGTCTCACCTTGATGGAATTCGATTCCATCCAGGCTTATGTCGAAGAGGGATATATTCAAAAAATCGTAGCCGTAACGGCACCTTCTCTTACCCAGGTCTCCGAGACGGAATACAAGGATATCTACTATACCATTACGATCGACATCGTGGATTACAGGACCATAGCCGAGCCAAGCGTCTATTCCGTGAGCAAAGACAGCGCCAAAATCCAGAAAGTGTTCGATAAGGTAAACGATTATGAGCATACGACATTGAAGACCGTATCCACGGAATGGTACGACCAGAAAGATACCAAGGCCCTGGTTCCTGTAATGACAAGCTACTACACCAAGGATGTCGTCTACCATGAAACCTCCGTCAAGAAGAAGCACGGAAACTCCTATGTCACGACCAAGACCGGAAAAGGCGTCTACCTCATCCGGGACGAAAACGGAAACCCAATCGGAACGAAACTGTTCCGTGTCAAGGAAGACGGCACAGTCGAACCAAGATCCCAGATCCAGTACGGAAAGACCCTGAAGGACGATTGGATCAACCTCTCTGCCTCTCCTCTTGTCTATGAACTTAACGGAAGCATTCTCTCCCCGAGAAGCCAGATGAACGGAAACAAGCTGAAGGACTACATGCCTATCAGCCACACCCGTTTCGAAGCCCAGGAAGGCAGCATGGCCAACGGCGGAGACTATTCCGGCATGACCTTCGATCTTGTCAAAGACGGGGATACCATCACCGACGACATCAAGACGTTCCATTACTATTATGGTGCCATAACCGCCTTCGAGCAGGCTCCATCGGGAATCGGAACGGTCGACTTCACCTATGGGACGGATGAAAATCCGATCGAAGTCTCCTCTGACCTTCTTGACAAACTGAAGACGCTGGGGACCTTCACGATTCCGACCAAATGGAGCGAATCCGTCTCCTCGAAAATCTATACCAAGATGCAGGAATTCTTCAAGGGAAAGAAGAACCGCTACGGAGAAGATGTCGACGTCGACAAAGACATACCATATCTCTTCGACGATGATCTCGACGAATCCTGGCTCTATCTCAATACCGGATCTCTGAAGAATACGAAAGTCTTCCAGATCTATCACAATGTCGACGATATCGATGACGGCGATATCAACAACTACAACAAGAGATACGAAGCGCTTCTGGTCGAAAACCCAGACTACACCTATACCGATAGTTCCACCAATCCCCTTTTCCCAGGCCCCTTCTACTATGTCAACGGAGACATCGTCATCGGCATGACAAACAATGCCTACGGCGGCATCTACTTCTACACCGCTGTTCCGGATTATTCCGATTAAAAAAGAAAGGTAACATAAAATGAAAAAGACAAAACTGACACTACTTGCCCTTCTCTCCTTCGTTCTTCTTACCGGATGCGATCATAACTCCGCATCCCCTTCCCCAAAGAGCGATTCAACCGCTACTTCTACTACTACTTCCAACAACTCCCAAAATTCCGTTGCCTCGACAAAGCCGAGCTCTTCCACAAGCACACCATCTACAACGCCATCTACTAAGCCATCCACTCCGTCTACCTCACCTTCCAAGCCTTCTACACCTTCTACTTCTCCGTCCACACCATCCACTCCTTCTGTCGCTCCGGTCAAGAAAGCGACGGTTAACAAAGTCTATAACTATACAAAAGGAACCCTGAACATCCAGCAAGGCGATGAAATCGAACTCGGTGAAAAGACGATCACGTTAACCTTTGCCTCCAATCCTGGAATCAACGGAGTCGACATTATGGTCAACAAGACCGTCTCTACGATGACTGCATCGGAAGACGGACTCAGCTACTCCTTTGTCTATAATGTTGCCGACGAAGGAAATCTCACCATTGCCGTCTCTAACAAGCAGAAGACCTCCAATTCCGGTGAGAAAATCACTTTTGTCCAAGGCGAGCACTATACCATTCTCGGTCTCACATCCGGTGAGAAGTACAATCCCTATACCGATTGGGAGACCTATGAGACCTATGATGTGAAGTTTGTCGTCATCGCTGAAGACGGATACTATATCGACAAGGTAAAACTCGTTTCCGAATATGGAAGTGACGATCTGATTGAAGGTTCCGACGGATATTATTACATCTCTTATCTTTATAGTGACTCCACCCTTGAAGTCACCGTCCAAAAGAGCGAACAGCACGCCATCACCTATGTCGGTGCCACCGAAGAAAACCATGTCGACCTGTCTACTTCCGTCTTACCTACCACATTCATGAGCGGAATTGAGACTTCTTTCAAGATCAAGGCACAGGACGGATATGCCATCTCCTCTCTTGAATTCTCCCTTGATAGCATCATGAATCCGACCGACTATTCCGATTTTTCTCTTGTTCTCCCTGCTGAGGACCTTACCATCACCATCCACACCATCTCTGCCGTCGAACTCAAATACGAAGACAATGCCCATGTCCACAATGTCGAGTTCTATTCCGGTCTTACCTATTCCGATGACTATGAAACAGTGACCCCTAAGGATAAGATCACATCCTTTGTTCCGAGTGACCGCAATCAGTTCTACGTCGTCTTTACGGTCGATAATGGATACAAAGTAGAATCTCTAACCGGTGTCACAGAAAGTGAAAACGTTCATGGATACGACAATCAAGTCAAAACCACGGATGGAAAGTATGTCTTCACGACCCATTTGAAGAAAGAGGATACCATCCGCTTCAATGTCACTCAAAGCCACAAGGTTCAGCTTGATCGTTCCTCTTCCAATGTCGAACTTATCTTCGACAACGACCAGGTCGACTATTTCGAGGGCGATTCTGTCGAGTTCGATATCGCCATTACAGAAGGAAACTACAAGGTCAGCAAAGTCTTAGTCAGCTACATGGACGAAGGAGTGCTGAAGGATCATATCATCTATGCCAAAAGCTACGGCGATCATGCCTATTCCTTCAATATGCCAGACTGCGATGTCACCATCAAAGTCGAGCTGGTTGCTGTCGTAAAGGCAACCGTAAGCTATACCAATACTGCCGGAAACCTTGTCAAGAGTGTCAGAGTCAGCGGATCCGAAAGCAATGTTACCTTAAGCGGTGAGACCACGACATCCTCTGATTTCGAAGTCGGCGAAAACATTACAGTCAGAGTCAACGCAGGAAGTGACCATTCCAAGAAGGTAAAGGCTACCTTTGTCGGAAGCGATGGAACAACTACTCCAATTGAATTGATTCTCAACGTCAATTTCGGACAGTACGAAGGTAAATTCACCTTGACTCAGTCAGGGTCGATCAAAGTCGAGGAAGGAGAAGCCGCCACAAAACGTACTATCACTCTCTCCGAAGGTACAAGTGTCGAATACTACACCTCCGACAAAAGCAAAGTCGAATCCTTGGGTGACCTCTATGACATGGATGTCTTCTATTTTTCCGTCAAGAACAAGGCCCAGGATGGAAAGATGCTTGTCACCACGCTCAAGATCGGCGGCGAAAAAGCAGATCTTAATACCTCTGATATCGGAAACGGAATCACTGCCTACAGAGTCACCGTCAGCGGAGACATCGAGATCAGCGTCGAAGAAGTCAGCGGTGTGAAGTTCACGATCGACGATCAGTCTGATAACTTCTCCGGAAACGATAACGATGAAGTCTTCCTTGATCCCGAAACCGAAGAACCCATCAATATCAACAACGGATATGTCGAAAAAGGAACCAAGTTCTTCTTCAGCAATCGTTCCGGATACACTTTGGTCAGCCTCAAGATCGGCGGACAGACCGCTGTTGCCGTCGAAGACGAAATCTTAGGCGACTATTATGTTGCTACCGGAGACGTCGAAGCCGTGATTGATTTTGAATATTAGAACTACCTGATCAAATCAAAAAAGGACTGAGTCCAATTCAGGACTCGGTCTTTTTTATGTCAAACGAATCCCGGATTTAAAAGAAAACCGAAAAACAAACAAAGATGCGATTCTATTGCAAAGAAGGAAGATGACAAAAATTAGAGTTTAATTGAAATTTAAACTTTTCATGAACTATACTACCATCATTGTTTGATGGTGGAATTCCAGGATTCTGCGACGTCCTCTATCGACTGTTTGTCCACGCCAAGGGCATTCATTATTTCTTGTTGAAGGGAAGTGTAGCTATACTTCAAAGAATAGTGTCCGTTCATCTTGTACATGATGATCTTGTCCAATGCCAGAATCATCTTCTGGACGCTGATGTTGTTCATTCTATGTGACAGTTCCCTTGTCCGATACGTGATCTCAGACCTCAATACGGCAGTGATGAATCCCATCAGATGCTTCGCATACAGAACATTGTCGTTCTGGGCATAGGTCTTATTTAGGTCGGTCTCGCACCACGATCGGAAGCGAGTTCGTCAACTACCTTTCCACGATCATGGCCTGCAGGATGAAGAACAGGATCATTCAAGAAGGACTCTTCGGTTTGTTCACCTTCAGGGATGTGATGGAGAGGCTTGACGACTGCATAAAGACAAGCGAGGACAAAAACGGAGAAGACTGGAAACTCTGCTTCCCGAGCAAGAAGGATAGGGAGCTTCTCGATAAGCTGGGGCTATAGGTAAACCGGATTGTACGCTCTTTTTCAAATGAACACGAAAAATAAAAAATGAGTGCCTCACGAAACTGGGACACTCATTGTAATGCTAGGTAATCGTTTTAACCTGTGAATAGTTAGACTTTTAAATTTATAGGACAGATAGTTTAATAATTCATTGTCAGTAACAAATCACCTCGTCTTCAATTTTCTCAATTGTGGCCTCTGGTATATCTCTCATATCATAGGTATAGACCAGATTCAGCCTTGGATTGAACAATCCAATCTTTGTAACGAACTTGAATTCATCCTTTCCGGAGTGCCGCCCCATTATCCAATACATCAGAAGCTGCAACGTATGTTTGGATTTCGGTTTTTCTTTCGATACCTTGAAATCCCACAGAGTGTCCTTTGTCATATAATCCCCGTCCCCAGTATCTACTACGGAAGAATAACCATCAGGTCCGAAATCGAATCCCTCATCCACAATCGGACCATAAGTTTTCCAGAATTCGAGACTTCTCTTGACCATAATCTGGATATTGCTGATTGTATTACTATCCGGATTAGTTTCCTTTGCCGTTCTAGCTAACAGGGCATCCTTCGGAGCTCTTACCCAGACATCGAAAGTGACAAGCTTGCAGGCGTTTGCAATGGATGCATCATCGATTCCGCGGATATGACTCAAGTATTCTTCTGCTTCGTCTACAGCTTTCTTACGGCCATGTTTTTCTGCCGAAACTGCTCCGAGATATGAAATCTCGAATGCTTCCTTAGTGGAAGACGTCATCATGAACCTCGTCAGATAATCCACTGCCATTCCAACGATGGAGGGATTCAAATTCTCCTTTTCACTAAGGACGTTATCGTCTTTCATATCGACACACTTCATTGCCGATGGCTTCAAATATCCGCCTCTCGGCTGTTCTACTTCTTTGATTCTTGCAGTAACAGAACTCATTTTGTTTGATCCTTTCTTTTATTTATCCAAACGAACAAAGCACATGAAAACCGTGGAAATGTTTTTTACATTATTCGATTTAAGTTTTATATGATCATCCATATAATTCCTTTTGTTTTAGTAGTAGCTTGTATCTATCACCAAAGGACTGAATCGTTAATCAGATTCAGATGGGGTACATAAAACCTTATAGGAATCTATTGCACTTTTGCATTTTAGATACAAAAGTACAATATTTATGACGCCTATAAAAATTATTATTTTCAGATGGAAAAGTAATAATCTTGTCTTTTATTTTACTTTACTTTATACGTTATGACGGAATCAGAGCCAAGAGAAATATACTTATGGTATATCATTGCCGAAGGGGAAGAATAAGTTCTTAGTTCACCATAATAGTTGCCGTTTTCGTCCCGATATGAGATACCGGCGTCTTGATAATACCCTTTCTTTGCACATTCGAATGCTTTCTTGTTGTCTGCTTGAGCTTTTCCCCCGTCTGGATTCTCTTCATAGAGATATTCGCTATATTTGGTTTCACAATCAATGGTTCTTGTATCCAAATCAAGGTAGTAGTTGCTTTCCAGGGTAAGCCATCCGATAAATCCATCGAAGACAAATTCCTTGTAATCATTACTGTATTTGTCTTTGTATACTTTCAGAACGAATTTTTCCTTACCGTCTGTAGAGAATCCTTGGTTAATGTAGATCATTTCCGAGTCGGCACTTTTGCAGGCATATACAGGAGAATAGGTGGAACCGTAAAATTCTGATATGATGGTTCGAGCCGAATTTTCCGCATAGATGTAACTGCATTCGATCTTTCCTCTGGCCGGTGCTGTCTTTTCCTGGTTGGAGGAACAGCCCCATAACAACAAAGAAGTCAAGAGAATACTTGCAATTTTTTTCATCGTCGTTATCCTTTATAGATTCTCGATCTTCTTCTCGGTCTTGGAAAGCTTGATCTGGAACGTGTTCATCTTGTCTTTCATGCCTTCCAAAGTTGAGGTTATGATTTCGTCGGCTGTGTTGGAAATCGAAGAACCCCTCTTGATGATCTCATCTGCATTCTTCTTGATATCAACTACCTTCTTATTCAAGGCTTCCAATGGTTTGTTGAGATACGTTTCCTTGAATTTCTCGAACTCCGCCTCGATCTCTTCCGAGGATTTGAATTTCTCGTCCTCTTTGGCCTTTTCCTGAAGAAGATAGGAGTATTTCTTTCCGAGGTTCATCAGGATGCCTAAGAATGTCAGCATGTACTGAGGACGGACGACATACATGTTCTCGTATTCCTGGACTCTCAGTATCGGTACATCCTGATCCGTCTTCATCTCCAACTCGGAAACAAGAAGCGCGTACTCGCACTGCTTCTTCTTTCTGTCGGAATCAAGCTTCTTGAAGTAGTCCGAATTCTTCTTTTTGTTGGTGCTGTCCGGATTCTCGCTCTTCATATCCATGCAGGCACTTGTGACAAGGAAACGGTTTTCTCCCGTTCCGGAATAGGCCTTGAAGATGAAGTCGGCCTTGCTTCCGCTTCCCGTCTCTCCTTCGTTCTTTACCAAAGTGTTGTCCTTTTCCCAGGTGCAGTTTTCAAAACCGCCGAGTGTCTGGGCATTGTGGAAGCTGTCATTGCACCAGGATTCCAGATTCTCTCCGATGACCTTGACGTTGAGACTCGATTTGGTGCGGTTGAGTTCATCAAAGGCGGCCTTCAGGTAATTGTTTTCTTCCTTGACTTTGTCCACCTGGGCCTGCATCTCCTTCTCCTTCTGGAGAAGAGCATTCTCTTTGGAAAAAGACAACTGCTGCTTTTCGTTTTCCAAAGCGCTGATTCTCTCTTTCAAGACCTTTTCCGCATTGCTAACCGCAATGGTAGTCTTGTCTTCGAAGGAGGCCTTCTGCTGCATAAGCTGGTTCTTGAGATCAGAAATCTGACCATTGAATTTGGTTTCGGTATTGATCCGGACAAGCTCCTTTTCCTGTTCGTTGGAATTCTTGAGGTTCTCGATTGCCGTCTGGTTCTCTTTCCTCATCTTCTCAAGTTCCGCCTTGTTTTTCTCGATGTCGGAATTCAGTTCTTGTATCTTAAGCTGGTATTGTGAATCCTTTCTTAGCTCTGCCTCTTTGATGCTGCTTTCTTTCTCTTTTGTGAGGAGGGAAATCTGCTCGTTGAGTTTGCTTATCTTTTCCAAATCCTCTTTTTCCTTCTCCCTGCTCTTGGATTCAAGACTAAGCTTGAGCTGTGAGAACTGTTTTTCATAATCCGCTCTCAAAGCATCCTCGCTTGCCTTCTGTTGCTTCTCGAAATCGGTTTTTGCCTGTCTGACCATCTTGTCGAGCTCTTCGTTCTTGTTCTTCTGAATGAGGTTCTGGATAAAGGAAGAATCTATTTCACTGAGAGTGGATAAGTTGATGATATCCCCTTTCTTGGCATCCTGCATCAATTCCAATTTGGTTGAATCTAAAACGACGACCTTGATTTCCATATCTTTTTTTCCTTTCCTGATTTTGGATGAAAAGAGAACGCTTTTTCTCTTTTCGCAAACTATTATATGCACAAAATTTTTTGTTTGTCTAGAAAGAAATCAAAAATATTTTTTACTTCAAAAAGCTAAATTGATTCTAACTAAAATTTTTTATTATTTGTAAATTTATCATAAAATTGAAACTGATTGTATCTAAATCACTTAAAGCAATAAGCAATCTCAAGAAATAAAAGAACGTTGTATCATAATTAACGCCATTAAAATCACAAAAAATAGAGGTGTTATGAGCGTTCGTAACACCTCTATTTATCCGTCTTTTTCTTTCTTACAAATAAGGTGTAAGGACCTTATCTACTGCTTTGCTGTTGCCGTTATTGAAATCCGTATAAGTCTTCGAATAAGTTCCGATGTTTCCATTGTCTGCGAAGTTCTGATAGATGTAGATGACTTCGATTGAACTCTTGTTCTCGTTCTTTACGTTTTCCTTGAACCGGATTCCGGTACCATAAGGATAAAGGGTGTTTACGTAATCCTCAAGACCAAGTACGGAGCAGGTCTCTAGGGAGACGTTCTGGTTTTCCGAAGCATAGAGAACATACATATCATTGACTTCGTTGTAGCTGAACGTAGAGAAAGCTTCGAAGGCCATGTAGTCGGTCGGATAAGTCGTATATTCGATCAGGGAGTTTGTCGAAGAGCTGATGACTTCGCTTTCGATCTCGATTCCGTTTGGATTCAAGTAGAAGGCATGTATTCCGGAAGTGTATCCGGATTTGGAGGAAAGGCCTACATAGCCGACAGAGGCATGTTCAGCATCCGGATTGGCGTATTCGATGTACATATAGTCCTTCGTGTAGTATTCCGTAGCATATAGCTCCATGGAACCATCCTCGAGGTCCTTGTACTGATAGCAGCGGTAAGAATAATTTTTGAGAAGATCCTTCATCTTCGATTCCGTATCATCGTCTTTTCCGCCGTTTTCGATGTACTGATCGAACTCCGCATTGCATTCCCGTCCCAGGCTTGAGAAGGTGATGGTAAACTTCGTCTTATAGACCTCGGTCTCGAATTCAAGCAGATAGCCGTCTTTTACGGTACAGGTAAGATAAGATGTGTTCAGAAGAAGCTTCTCCTCCTCGCCTGAGGAAGAAAGGATGCCGGCCATATAGTACAGCATCAAGAACGAACTCGGGTCGATCTTATAGACATTGGATTCATCCAGCGTCTCTATTTTCAGGCTGTCGATATCGATTGTCTCCAGAGAAGGAACCAATGAAGAAGTATAAAGACCTCTCAAGAACCTTCCGTTGGAACCGATGAGGAATTTCGATGTCGCTTTTATGCTTCCGTCCTTCTTCTTGATGAAGGAGAAGATACCGCCTTTTGTCTCTCCGTATCCCTTGTTGGTGTAGACAGTTTCGCCGCTCTGGTCTGCAGCATAGAGATAGACGGCATTCTTGCTGTAGGAGATGGTTTCGACAAAAGAAGGAGAATCGACATCCACGATAAATCTTCTGTCCTTCTGATACAGGGCAAGAATATCTTCAAGCTCCAGATTCTCTTCCGGTTCTTCCGACTTGGAAGAAGAATCCGAAAGGGAAGAGGAAGTCGTCTTGGATATGTTCGTACTGGTACTTAGGCTTTGACTCTGTTTTGTGCTAGTACCAGTCGATTCTACGGGAGTACTACAGGAACAGAGAGAAAGGCTCAATAGGCAGAGAAGGAATCTATTGGTTGACATTTTCATTAAGGAATTCTCCGATAAAGCTTACCAGCCCGTCTGCTTTCTTGAAATTGGAATATTCGCTCTGAAACATGGAATAGGAAGTGATGTTGTTGGAGTCCGTCGTGGTGACCACATAGATGAGATCCAGGATGGAAGAGGAAAGATCCGCCGTGTTCTTCTCGACGTGGAATCCGCAGCTGTATGGCTTATACGTGTCCTTGTAGCTTGCAAAGCCCATGAAATCGCAGACCTCTCCGACCATGGTGTTATCCGTGGTGAGGAAAGCCTTGTTGGGCGTGTTGTAGTCCATGGTCTCAAGTGCGGAATCCTCGAATACGGAAAGGTGGGTCGGATACATGCTTGTCTGGGCCAAGGTCTTTCCTTCCTTGGCAACGCTGCCCAGGACCAGCTTCTTCTTTCCGTTTTCCGTCTTGACGCTGAAATTATGGATATCTCCGTTGTAATCGATATATCCGTAATCCTGATGCGTTTCGTCTTCGACCTCGTCATAGTCGACAAAGACCGCATTGGGAAGATAGTACATCGTACCGATATGCTTGTTTCCGGTCGAGTATCCCATATCCTCCGTATAGTTGTTCTCGCTCTTCATGAGATGGACGATTTCCTTCAGTGTATCCTTGCTGGAAGAATCGTTGGGACCCTTTCCGCTGTCCAGGAAGGCCTTGATGTCAGGAAGGGAAGTACTCCCGATATCGGAAATGATGCCGGTGGCGTTTCCGAACTCACCGTAATCGAAGAAGACTTTGACGTTGTCTCCATCCAAGGAAAGAGTGACTTTCTGCAGGTTGTATTTACAGGAAGTGTAGTTTGTCCTCATAGTCGTAAAGGCAAGGACGGACAGGGTTTCGTTGTCTTTGATCTCGATGGTATTGTCATCGATCTTGTTGAAGTCAAGATAATAGAGATCGATGTTGTTGAAGGAATGGATGCCGTTTTTAAGACCGGTGATATAGCTTCCCTCATCCGTACAATAATCTCCGGCAACGATTCCGTCTCCTTCCACCGTATATTCGAAGACCTTGTTATCATAAACGGCATAACCGACGGAATCATCCGGATCCATGTTGTCCTGAGTGTAGACGGCATAAGGTGTGAACTTATCCACGAAGTCAAGTTTGGTCACCAGCTCCTCGGAAGCGTTCAAGGAAACTCTCTTTACGCTATAGGTATAGTTGAGCGTAGAAGAGATGGCCTCAAGCTTTGCCTTGAAATTATCGGGAAGGACAGGATTGACCTTGGCTCCCTTTCCGGAAGAAAGGTAGTTGTTGATGGTATCCAGCTTTGTTGTACCCATATCGGAAACGGTTCCGACAAGGGTATCCATACTGGAAGAATAGGATGGCTTGAACTTGATTTCGACCTTGAGCATGTCGCCTTTCATGACTGTCAGTCTGACACGGGTGATTTCACTCAAAGTGAAAGAACCATCCTCATAGCCAAGAAGGAAGATAAGAGTATAGAGATTATCCTGGTTTTCAGAAAGATTGTCCATCTGGTAGGTGTTTCCGGTGACAATATCGCTCGGCATGGTCGAAACGTCGATGTCGTGGAACGTCCGGATGGCCTTACCAGAATAGAGTCCGATGACCTGGTCCTTGTTTTCGTCTCTTTCGACAAGACCGGGAGTGACAGTCTCACCATCCAGCTTGTATTTGAAGACCTTGCCGTCATTCTCTTCTGCATACCCGTAATGTCCGATTCCCGTCTGAGTGGAATCAAAGTACATGGCTTTCTCGGTGAATTTCTTAGTGACGGTGCTGCCTCTTAAGGAATTTGTCGTCGTGAAGGTGTAGTTCTTGCTGGCCTTAAGCGTGTTCAGAACCTCCGTCAAGGACTTTCTGGTCGTATCCGTCTCTTCTCTTTCATAGACCGTGATGAAGAAGGAAGTTCCCACGATATCCGGATCATTGGATGTGACCGTAACTTCCAAAGCCGAGGAAACGGTATTCAATACGTCTCCGTCCTTGATGGAAAGCGTATAGTCTGTAGTCGATTCCGTATCCCGTTTGACTCCGTTGATGTATTTGACGATATTGACGCTAAGTCCAGTAGAAGAGAACTTCTGTCCCTCATAGTATTCCGTGATCGTCGGTGTGCTCTTGATTTCCAGCTTGGTGATGTTGTCGTCCTCGTCTGCTTCCTCGACCAGAATCTTGAATGTGGCCGGAATCACGTTGTCCGTCAGTCCCTTGACCGTAAGCGTGAACGTCCCGGCTTCGGTAAGGATAGTCCCTTCCTCAGGATCGCAGACATAGTCTTCCGTCTCCTCCTTTTTTCCGGTCTCGACATCCTCGAGGCTGACGATCATTCCGGTATAGGTGATGGCCTCTCCGACTTTGTAGGACCTCTTCGGCTTGGCATCGATGACGATCTTCTTCAGACTGTCATCCTCCTTGGTACCTGTCGACGGCTTGGAAGAGGGAGTGCTGGGTCTTGCGGTATCTGTTTTCTTGTCGGAAAGAGAAGTATCGCTTTTCTTTTCGGAAATAGGAGCCTTGGAAAGAGAATCCGGTTTCGAGGCATTGCTATTTGTACCGCAGGAAGCAAGAGAAAGAAGAAGACAAAGACTACCTAATGTGATGATATTTTTTTTCATATTCTTTTTTCCTTAGTTGTTTTTCGTGAAACCGATGTATCGGGAATAGTAATCCGACGTCGGACAAAGAATCATCAGTTTCAGATTCTTTCCATCCCAGTCATTGTCCAGAGTGACCGCGTTGATTGAAATGGGTGCCGAACTATCTACTTCGAAATATTTGTCCTTGTCATGACTGGTGACGACAAAAGAAAGCTTGAGGTCAACGATGGAATAGGTTCCGTACATGTTTCCGTCGTCTCCGATCATCTCGAAGGTGGAATCCTCCTTGAACGTCAAGGTGTATCCGGAACCGGAATACGACTTATCGATCAGAAGTCCCTTTGCCTTTTCATCCGTGATGGTATCATCAGGATCTGTGAACTTGATACTGTATTTCTTTTCCAGGGTTTGGGCCTTGAAGACAAGCTCATAGGTTCCTGCTTTTTTAGAGGTGACGGAATAGATCGGATGCGTATTCTGATAAAAATCGGTTTCCTTGGTGATCGTTACGTCAGTGTCGCTGCAGGTAAGAGAGAATTCCTGGTCAGCTCCGTTAGGATAGACGCTGGCCGTGAACTGTAGGGAGGAATTGATGTTGGCTTTGATTACAGTAGAGGAACAATAGGAGAACGAGGAAGAAGAATCCGTCCTGAACCTAACATCCATGCTGGTCGGATTTGGAGGAACGACTGCGAAGGTCTGGGTGAATTCCTGGTTCTTGGAATTGACGAAGGTGACGGTGGCAGTTCCTTTCTTCAGGCCCTTCAGCTCGATTCTTGAGTAGGTACTGTCGTCTTTGAGGACATCTTCATTGTCGATGGATTTGACGCTGATCTTGTCGATCATGTTTGTCGCATAGGGATGAGCGCTGTCTATAGGTACGATTTCGGTAGAACTTCCGATTCTGATCTTGTAATGACCATCATCGTCCTTCTCGGCATTCTCGTCCGGAACAAATTCCGGAGAAGAGAAGTACAATCCCGAAGGGGCAAACTCGGTGTCGCTATCTCCAGTCCTGTTTCCATAGGTGGCCTTGAGGACAAGGGAAACATCCTCTTCCGGAACAGCATCCGTCTTGATGGCATGGTTGGTCATGTCATAACCGTTCCTATCATATTCTTTGTTTTTGTATTCGAGCTTGGTGATGGCATTTGCCGAATTGAATTCCAAAGTCAGGGAAACATCATAGTAGCAGGTGGAATACAAGGAAGCACTTGTATCCTCGCCTTTGGCAGACAAGGTGATCTTGTCCTCTTCGATGGTCCACCGATTCAATTCGGAAAGGGCGCTTCTTCCGAAGTAGCTGGAACTGGTGAGGAAATTCTCGGCGATGGAAGCAAGACCATAGGAAGAATAGCCGAGATCCGAATCATAGAAGAGCCTTGACTTGTTCTGGTAGTCCATCTGGCTGCTGTTTGTGAAATAGGCATTGGCCTCGCTCATCTTGTTTTCGAGGTTGTCGTAGGTGAAAGAATAGTATTTGTTGTCATCCTCGCTGATTCCGCTATAGGATTTTGTATCCTCGATCGGATCGTCGGAATCCTTGTAGATTTTCTTTTCCGTTACGATGTGGGCATAGTCCGTTCCATTGGAATAGACCTTGGAAGAAACCTTCTTCTTCTTGGACCGGTAGGCATTGGGATTTGAATAGTCTTCCTCATAGGAAAGGACAGAACGATATTCATAGTCTTTTCCCTTTTCGATCTTCTCTTTTACGGAATCCAGATGCATGTCGTAGCTGTCTTTTACGGTGACAGCCGTTTTTGAGGTAAACCCACCATCCTGCGTTGTTACGGTAATTGTGGAAGTTCCGCTCTTCAAAGCGGTCAAAGTCCCATCCGCATCCACCTGTACGACATCCTCGGCGGAAGAAGCGAAGGTGACATTCTTGTTTGCACTGTCCTCCGGAAGGACGGTATAGCCAAGCTTCTTTGTGGTTCCTACCTCCAGAAGAAGATCCTTGTCGCTTTCCACGCCGGTCACATGGATGACGGCGACATGGAAATCCAGGGAAGAGGAAAGTCTTTTTCCCGTCTTGTTTTCATCCAGACAGGAGACACTGATTGTGGCTTCTCCTTCCTTCAGGGCAGAAAGCAGCCCGCTTTGGTCTATTGAAAGAACATCCGGAGCCGAAGAGGCAAACTGAAGATCGACGACCTTGGCATTCTCCGGATAAAGGGAATACTCAAGCTGAAGCGTGTTTCCGATACTCAAAGTGGTGGAAAGAGGCTCCGTAAGGGAAAGACTCAGAACCTTGACATGGCTAACGACTAGGGAAACGGTCTCGGTCTTGCCTTCGAAGGAAACCTGGACAGAAGTCTCACCTTCCTTGATGCCGGTAAAGACAAAACCAATTCTTGCTGCACTTTCACCTACAACGGAGATCTCTACCTCATTTTCACCTAGAGATGTCTGAGAACCGTTGCTGTAAAAGGCCTTGACGGAAAGCGTCGCTTTCTCTCCGATGGCAATCTCGCTTTTATCGAAGGAAACCTCGAGTTTAGTCAATGTCTTTGAAGAAGCAGAGCTTTTCTTCGATTGGGAAGAAGAATCGCTGATGGACGGCTTTGAAGAAGCAGAGTCCTTCTTGTCTGAGATATTGGCTTTTTCGGAAAGCGGACTCTTCTGGCTTTCGGAATTGCGGACTTTGTTGTCACATCCGGAAAGAGAAAGGATGGCAAGAGAACCCAACATCACAATATGTTTCTTTTTCATATGAATACTCCTTAATGCAACCTCTATTATGAACGCTGAAAGCACTTTGCGCAATTGAAAAAGAAGGAAAGAAAACAAAAAAAGAAAACGTACCTTTACTTAGCCCTGTCAGAACACCGCATACAATTGCCATCACCTAAACTATATTCGCATTTATTTTTTATTGTCTTCTGTCCTGGCTTAAGTCAGTGAGTAAACCAACTGCACGGAAAAATACTACTTAAAACTTTAACGTGAATTCCCGAAGGAATTCCATCTACCCCTTCTTTCTCGGCCGGAGTTTGTTTGTCTCCGGCACCTCGATCTTCTGGCGCAGATAATACCGAGGAAGGATTCTGTCGGTACCATATTCCCCGTTTGATACCAGGATGAAGAATCCGCCGTTCATCAGTTCCTCGCACGCCTTGCTGTTTTCGGGTATGTTCTTCCTTTCTGACATCCTTATGGTGTCATAGGCCTGTGAGATTTTGTCCAGGCAGACATAGGCATGGACCTTTCTACCGCTGAACGGAACATCCTGATATAGAAGAGCCTCTCTTCGTACCAGACGAAGTTTTTCTTCCTTTCAGGATTGCCGGAATATTTTCTCTTCAGGTTCCGTAAGAGGACCGTCTTGCCATTTAGCCTTGTGATGAAGCCGATTTTCATGGTCATCGGTCTTCTGATGTTCGAAGTCGTACAATACCCCACATCAGACAGTGTCATCGAAGACCTTTCCGTTGTGGCTTGAGACCGCGGTTAAGGAGCAGTGGACGTCGTTGATGATTCCGGTGCTGTGATGATGACCTTGGTTCCGGTTTTGAATGTCTCCCGTTCATAGTATTTCCTCAGTATGGCGGATTTTGTCTCCTTCTTTCCGAGCGACACCTGCTTCTCCTTGACCGCATTCTTTCCGATGCGCCTGGATTTCGAGGCATTGGCGTAGAGCATGTGTCATGATGTGCGAGCCTCAAATGTAGATATACTTGCCTGTAGATCTACTTGATACCACTTCCGTGCTTTCAGGAACACAAAAAATCCTATAAACACGGGAGTTTATAGGATTGAGCATTCAAATGAAGGTAGAATTCCAACGGAAATTAACGTTTAATCGAACTATCCGTCTTCTTTGATATATTTTCTCTTTTATATATTGATATTTTCCGGCTTCAACAGGAAATCAAAGATATTCATAAACAATACACCGTCATCGTTATAGTACGTTGGCGAGATATCTCCCGTAATCACTATTTTTTTAAACGAATCGTTTATTTTTGTAAACGGTCTTATCTCTTGATTACGCTTTTCCTCGGTCGGCATAGAATACGCCGACTGTATATAATAACGTTTAGAACCAAGATTACATACAAAATCGACTTCTAACTGTTTGCGAACGCCTTTCTCCCTCGTATTGATCATGCCTACGTCTACCGAAAAACCGCGCAATCTTAACTCGTTATAAATCATGTTTTCCATCGAATGCGGTTGCTCGAACTGTCTGAAATTTATTCTTGCGTTACGAAGTCCGAGATCGGAAAAATAGTATTTAAGGGGCGTATCGATATAAGCTTTTCCTTTTATATCGTATCTCGTGGCAGCCTCAACCAAAAAACAATCGGAAAAATATTCGAGATATTTTTTAATCGTTATCGAAGTTATATTCGACTTTTTGATAGAATGAAACGTGTTTCTAAGTTTCTCGGGATTGGTAAGCGAGCCGATAGACGAAGACAAAATATTCAACAAATCTTCTAAATCGGCTTTGTTTCTGACCTTATGGCGCAGCACTATATCCTTTATATAAATCTCGTCGAAAAGACGTTTCAGCATTAGCGATTTGTTTTCCGCGTCTTCTCTCAATACAACCATGGGAATACCGCCGTAAAGCATATACTCCGTAAGTCCGTCATATTTATCACCTTTATAAACAGACATGAATTCGGCAAAACTAAGCGGTTGCATGTGTACTTCATCACCACGGCCAGCGAACTCGGTTATAACGTCTTTTGATAAAAACTTTGCATTACTGCCGGTTACATATACGTCTACGTTATCCATGTGCAGATAACTATTCAACACAGACTCAAAACAGTCTAAAAGTTGTACTTCGTCAAGCAACAAATAATACGTTCCGTTGTCCGTCATTTGGTTTTGAACATATTCCATAAATTTGTTTGGATCGACTTTCCGTTTTTCCTTTTCGAGAGCAATGATATTTTCGCCTATCTTATTTAAGTTTGAATTAGAGTCAAACGCAAACTTTATGATATGACTTTCTTCAACGCCTTCACTTTTCAGATAATTGTAAAAAAGCGTATTTAAGAGATATGATTTTCCACATCGACGAATACCGGTTATCACTTTTATAAGACCATTTTGCTTTCTTTCTATTAGCTGCTTCAAATATAAATCACGTTTAATTTCCATTGTTTAGCCCGTTTCTAAAATAGATTTTTGGCATTATTGCCACTTTTCTATTCTATTATACTGCTTCAAAGATAAAAAATTAAGTTCTTTTGCGGGGGAATTCATAATTTTTTAAAAACTCATTTTTCCAATCTTGTGTTGACTTTGGGCAATTTATATTTTCGCTTGGGAAAATAACTTATATAGCCATTTTAACTTACGCGACTATCATGTCTTTCTCTTTTTTGCGTATCTGAAAAAGTCTTGTCGCCAAATTAAAAAATACGGCTTAAAACTGAAAGCTGAATAATTTAAACGCTGCTGTAAGCCTCTTATCGTTTACACCGATTGACCACTACCAATTTTTTTGATTTTCCGTGGTTGTAGAAAGACAAAACAAAGCAGAAAATGGCTGAAAGCGCAAAAAACAATTTCAAACTGGAAAAAAGTGTCCGGCTTGAAGCTAGAATGTGCTCAAAAGCTAATACAAGGAGGCTTTTAATGAAGACGGTTGCTGTTTCATCTTATGGACACTCTTTATTATGTCACTATATGATTCTCCGATTTATCGCCTTTCGTCGTCGCGTTGTAGCACAGTGAAAAGCGAAAGTCAACGGCAAAAAATTGTTACTGAAAACTTTTAGTGTGTTAAAAATTGGATTTAATATTGAGTTCTGCTCGTTTTTGAGGTTATGCGGCAAATTGACGCGCAACCTCTTTTACATTTACGCAACAATTTTTGTGCTTTTCGTTGACTTCCGTGTAACAGACAACAAAATTAAAAACTTCTATATTTTCCCGGTGCTACCCCGTTTTTGCCGAAAGGCGAAGTAAATCGGAGGTAAATCCAAATGAAAAGAAAAATATTAGATTTCAGCGTTATGAAAG
>ERZ808240.2542-NODE-2542-length-19641-cov-4.979730_pt1 | contig 19641 bp, 19 predicted proteins | sample MGYA00521084_ERZ808240 | MGnify/ENA primary metagenome ERZ808240 (study PRJEB31516, sample SAMN03275571) | gut metagenome | biome: mammalia-associated habitat; material: feces | host: Papio cynocephalus | place: Kenya | collected 2012-08-06 ...
TACGGCAGCGGGCCTCGTCAGCATATTCGCTCAAAGGCTTTAGGCGCTCATAGCCGTACTGCGCTCTCACCTGGCGGGTCTTGGCGTCGTAAATGAGCTTAATTACTGTTGGCACATCTCTTTTGTACTCAAGACACAGCTCACGGACAGCATAAGAATAACAAAGAATCGTCAAACTTATGTCGCTTTTTTCCTTTTTGGTCAGCGAAGATGACTCTTTTCCCTCGCGTATAGCTCTGTCCCAATCATTGTCTGTATAGAATTTTCCATCAATGCGGAACGCAGGTCTTGCCATAAGAGCGCCTTCTTCAAGATCGGAATATATGTAAATTTTTTCTGCACGGTTTTCCGCATAGGCAATGCTCTGCCGGATCATTTCACTTTGGTACGCGGAAAACAGATCCTCAAACGGCCGCCCCTCCGCCGCGGCTTTTTTATTGCGGGCTTTCAGGTTTTTTTCCAGTTCACCGTATTTCATAACCCCAGTCCTCCTAAAAGATCATTTGTGATACGTTTAGTTTGTTTTTCTCCGTCAATATAGTACTCTATGACGAATACGCTCGGCCGCAGATCATCTCCGTCATATACGACATCAACATCTACCTCCACCGTCTTCCCATCACGTATCGCCCTGTACCATTCGTTCTCAAGCAACTTATAAGAGCTCAAGTTCACGAGCCAGTGCTGCGACACCAGATTGTCCAACTGTCCGGAACCGCCAAATCGGTCGCCCGCCAGATGTCCCGCATGATCTCCCGACTGCTTTCCCGGTGTGTTCCGCACATACGGCAGACGTCCGGTACGCTCGGTAAGCTGAAGGTCCTCCGTATACCAGTTGGCAATTCGCCCTTGATCGTCCGTCTGGTATGTATATTCGAACTCGCCCGCCTGATACGTCGTATTCGGCGGCAGCGGCCCCTGCGGGGGAACCGTTTTTTCTTTGTTTTCAGTATACCAGTTTTCGTCCGGATTTCCAGCATTTTCTGTCTCCTCCGGTGATTCCCGGAGTTCCCCGGCATCCGCCGCCTCGTCTGCGGGCAGCAGCGCGTCCTGCTCCGTCTCATCGCCGTAATCATATTCCGGCAATCCCCAGATCTCCTCCGGCAGAGTTTCTCTCGGCGCCCACGCATCCTCTTCCCATGCATCAACCTTTTCTTCTGCTCGATCCAGGAGGTTATCGACCAAGTTGTCAAACATTTCCGGGATCTCTTCTATATCCGGTTCCTGCGTTCCCTTCAAAACGCGGTCTACACCTGGTTCAGCAAGCATGAGGATCGATTCGATCACATCCGGAACACGCTTTTCCTCTGCATTCTCGATCGCTTCGATGATCCCCGGCTGATTAGAAACGTAATCGCCGAATACCTTCAGAAACCCCCGGTCATTTTCGTTAAGATCATATCCGTCTGTCTGGTTAAGAAAGTACTCCCGGAGAACTTTTTCCAATGCATAGACGGTCTGTTCATCGCGTGAATATCCTTTTCTCTCCGCTTCATCCTTGGCTTTCCCAAAATTTCTTGTGATTTCGAGCAGATCACCGGGTATATTACCGGTTAATGAGAGAAGCGCATCTGTCCACCAGTCGGCATCTTCAATATTTGATTTTTCCTTTTTGCGTAAAAATGGCGGATGAGAATCTATAATGCGATCATAATTTTCCCGCGCTTCTTCCATCAAGCCTTTATGATTGCGATCCAGCCAGCCGTTTTCCTTCCCAAAAAGGCTGTCCGCAGCTCCCAGAGCTCCGCCAAGCAGTGTATCAACGTAATAACGAGTATAATTCAACAGATTATTCTCCTTACCGCGTTCCGCTGCACGCCGCAGTCCCTCTCCGTCCGTCACTGCCGCCTCACCCGTCAGATAATTTGCATAATATGGCATCGGGTCTTTAATGAAATCATACATCGTCGCCCCCTGCCTTGCCATTTTTTGCAGATACTCGCTGTCCGTAGGCGATGCTTCTCCGAGAAAAAAGTTTCCAAGCGCAGCAAAAGGGTTTTGAAAAAAATTCCATGCGTCAGAGATTTCTTCCCGAGTCTTTTCTATTTCTTTCCCCCAATATTCTATTCGTTCATCATTATCCCAAAAGTTGTCCCATTCGCCCGCAAGGGCATTTTTCCCTGTTTCCAGAATATCCCGAACCTATTCGCCGAACCCTTCCCAGCGTTCCCGGCGTTTTTCCTGCTGCCATTGTTTCTCCTGATAGTCCAGATATCTTTGGTAGTTTTGTATCTGCTTCTCCTGCATCTCCAGGAATTCCTCTTCCGCTGCCATGCGTTCCTGGCTCTTGCGTATCTCTTCCTGCAGTTCTTCCCAGCGTCTTTGCTCTTCAGCCTCTTCGCGCCTGCGTTCCTCTTCCTCCAACTCTTTCTGGCGTCTCTCCTCCTCGCTTTCATAATCGCCATTGGATTTGCGTAATCCGTCCGGCCTTTTTGCCTTCCATTGGGGAACTGTCTGCTTCTGCCGCAGAATGTTCTGTTCCTCCTGCGGAAGCATCTGCTTCTGCTTTCGGTCCGCTGGCTTGGCATTCTCTTGGTTCTGTCGATCCAACGGCTTTTCGACAGATTGCTTGGGCGTTTTGGCTGCCGTGTTTTGCGATGCTGCCGTCTGCGCCTCCAGCGCTTCCCGGTAAAGCTGCCGGTCCATGGGGATGGCAGTTTCCGGTTTTGGGAAGCCCTTTTTCGCCGCCGTGCTCTGCTGGCTCTGCGGGATGACGACGCCCCGGTTATGCCCCTGCGATGAATTTGCCGGCGGGATCGGGTTTCGTTTGGTGTTGGACGGATAGTCCCACGCCGAATAAGCTCTTTTGCTCATTTTTGTCCTTTCTGTTCATTATAGATTTAAAACACGGTTTGTGTCCCATGTCCATATGCTAACAGAAAAACACGGTTTGTGAGCACCCGCTTTTCCGTCGGATTTCACGAATCGTATAGGCTTTGATTTTTCAGCGGTTTCCGGAGTTTGAATTCTTTCGAGTGACATTTTCGCCCCGGATTATGCGCACGTTTCGTGATATTAATGGGCGTAAAAATACCGCCGGAGGGTCAGCCCTCCGGCGGCACGGTGTTCGGTCATCCGGTTTTTTGCTTTTCTTATTCCTCAGCGGGAACAAGGAAGTCCTCCTTGGTGATGGTCATAAGATCGTCCTTCGTCGGTGCTTCCATAGCGGCGAGACGGTTGGCCTGGCGGGAGATGATGTCCTCAAAGCGGTTGCGCACGTCGCGGCCGTTGCCGAAATTGTCGTCGCGGTTCTTATACATATCCTCGAAAAACTCTTTCGCATATGCTTCCGCTTCCCCGGTAAGGCAATAGCCGTTCTTTTTGCAGCGCATCCGGAACATGGCCATAAGTTCTTCGCCGTTGTAGTCGGGGAAATACAGATATTTATTGAAGCGCGACTGCAATCCGGGGTTGGAGTTGATGAATTTCTCCATCGGCTCGTCGTATCCGGCGACGATCACGACGAGATCGTCGCGGTGGTCCTCCATCGCCTTGAGCAGCGTTTCGATCGCCTCGCGGCCGAAGTCGTTTTCGCCGCCGGAGGCGAGCGAGTACGCCTCGTCGATAAACAGCACGCCGCCGAGCGCCGACTGGATGACCTCTTGCGTTTTGAGCGCCGTCTGCCCGACGTAGCCCGCGACGAGTCCTGAGCGGTCCACCTCGACGAGCTGGCCCTTGCTCAATGCACCGATGGCGGCGTACAGCCCCGCCATGAGCCGTGCGACCGTCGTTTTGCCGGTGCCGGGGTTGCCTAGGAACACCATGTGCAGACTCATCGCGCTGTTCGGCAGGCCGTTTTCTTCGCGCAGCTTGCGCACTTTGATGAGATTTGTGAGATTTTTGACCTCGCGCTTGACCGTGCCGAGGCCGACAAGCTCCTCAAGCTCGGCCATCAGCTCCTCAAGGCTCGGCTTTGGGGGCTCGGCTTCCTTCTGCGCGGACGTTTCGGCGTCCGTTTTCTTCTCCCCGGCGGTGGAAACGCCCGTCTGCGCCGTGAACGGCTGCTCGCCGCTCGTCACATAGTCCGCGGCGTTGATGGGCGCTTTGGACTTCATAACGTTCGCACCGTCGCAGATGGCGGTGAGCTTATCGGAGCACTCGGTGATGTATTCGGCCTCGGCCATCGTGACCTCGTCGTCCACGGCGGCGAGATAGAGCAGTATGTTCGTGAGCATGCGCACAAAAATGCGCGAATTGGCCGTGCCGCGGCGCGCGTCCTGCTCCGTCAGATTCCAGAAGAAGAGCGGCGGCAGGAAATCGGCGCTTTTGCACACCTTCTCGGTGAGCTCCCAGAGTAGATACGCGCCGGGCTTGCGGCCCTTGGAATAGAGCTGGTTCACCGCGTCCACGTGCTGCTGGCCGAGCCGGGGGCTACCCTTCCAGAGACCGAGCGCACAGGACACCACGAATTCGTCCAGCTCCTGCGCAAGACCGCGCCCCGCGACTTTATAAAACGCCTCCGTGTTGGCGATATAGGTTTTATGCAGCTCCTCCGGGGAGCGCTTCCAGGGTGTCGGCATGGCGCTGTCTCCTTTTTCTTACCGCCCGTCCGGGCGGGAATTACGCTCTCATTATACAACAATTTTTTCATTTGTGAACGGTTTTTTAAATCTTTGCGGAACGCTTGACATTTATATATAGGCGTGGTAAATTAGCACTCGTAAGAAGAGAGTGCCAACACTCGATGGCGCCCAGTGCTAAAGCGAGGAAGTCGCCGTGGAGATCAGCCAGAGAAAAAAGAAAATACTCGCGGCTGTTGTGGATGAATACATCCGCACGGCGGAGCCGGTCGGCTCCAAGACGATCTCGCAGATCGCCGGGCTCGGGTGCAGCAGCGCCACGATCCGCAACGAGCTTTCCGAGCTCACGGCGCTCGGCTATCTGGAGCAGCCGCATACGAGCGCGGGACGCACCCCCTCGCCGCAGGGCTACCGGTTCTATGTGAACGAGCTCATGGAGCGGCAGAGAGTCTCCGTTGAGGAGGCCGAGGCGATCAACGCCCGGCTGAGCGAGAAGATGGAGCAGCTCGACAAGCTGATGAGCGGCGCCGGAAAGCTCGCCGGTCAACTCACCGGCTACCCGGCGCTCACGCTCAGCGCGCCGCGAGCCGCGACGATCAAGCGCTTCGATCTTCTCTACATTGACGCGAACACCTTCATAATCGTTGTTCTTCTCGGAGACAATACCGTTAAGAACAAGCTCGTGCATCTGCCGTTTTCGGTGGAGCAGGGGCAGATCCAGAAGCTCTCGGCGCTCTTCAACGCGGGCTTTACGAACATCCCCGAAGAGAGCATCACGCCGGTGCTCATCTCCGCCACGGAGCGCGCCGTGCGCGACACGATGGGACTCACCTCCATCATCGCCGCCTACGCCATCGAGGTTTTGAGCGAGAGCCGCGCAGGTGCGGCGTTCGTCACCGGCGAAAGCAGCCTTCTGCAGCAGCCGGAATTCCGCGATCCCGACAAGGCGCACCGCGTCATCAGCTACCTTTCCGATTCCGACCATCTCATGCATCTGCCGGGCGCGGCGGACGGCAACCCCGTCCGGGTCATCATCGGACCGGAAAACGTTGCCGATGAGCTGCGCGATTCGAGCGTCGTCATGGCAAGCTACGACGCCGGTGAAGGCCAGCGCGGACTGATCGGCGTTGTCGGGCCGCTGCGGATGGACTACAGCGCCGTGGCCGCCAAGCTCAAATACATTGCCGACGGACTCAGCCGTCTGCTCGGCGCAGGCGAAGCCCCCGCGGGCTTCGGAAAAATGATAGTTAAAGGAGACACATGGACCGATGAGCAGCAAGAATAAGGAAACCGCTCCGAAGGAAGAGCAGCCCATCGAAGAAAAGACGGTCGAAGAAGCGCCGGAGGCGATGGTCGAGGAGACGTCCGAAACGGACGCGCTCCGTGCCGAGCTGGAAAGCGCGCAGAACGACCTCGCCGCGGAAAAGGATAAAAACCTCCGGCTCCGCGCCGAATACGACAATTTCCGTAAGCGCGCCACCAGAGAGCGCGACAACATCTACGCCGACGTCAAGGCCGACACGCTCAAAAAGCTGCTGCCGATCTTTGATAATCTTGAACGCGCGCTCCGGCAGGAGACCGCGGACGAGGCCTACAAAAAGGGCGTGGAAATGACAATGACCCAATTCCTCGAAGCGCTCCAGGCGCTCGGCGTCACGCCGATCGAGGCCGTCGGTCAGAAATTTGACCCCAACGAGCACAACGCCGTCATGCACATGGAAGACCCCGACAAGGGCGAAGGCGAGATCGTGCAGGAGTTCCAGAAAGGGTTCAAAATGGGCGATCGTGTGATCCGCTTCAGCATGGTGCAGGTCGCCAACTGATCTCCCGTTTGAATATATCATCCCATAGTTAATAAAAATATTTCGTCTATACAGGAGGCAATCATTATGTCTAAAATCATCGGTATCGATCTTGGCACTACCAATAGCTGCGTCGCCGTTATGGAAGGCGGCGAGCCGAAAGTCATCCCCAACGCCGAGGGCGCGCGCACCACGCCGTCCGTCGTTGCGTTCTCCAAGACCGGCGAGCGTATGGTCGGTCAGGTCGCAAAGCGCCAGGCCATCACCAACCCCGACCGTACCATTTCCTCCATCAAGCGTGAAATGGGCACCAACTACCGCGTCAACATCGACGGCAAGAGCTACACTCCCCCCGAGATCAGCGCGATGGTGCTGCAGAAGCTCAAGACCGACGCGGAAGCCTATCTCGGCGAGACCGTGACCGAAGCGGTCATCACCGTTCCGGCGTACTTCTCCGACAGCCAGCGCCAGGCCACAAAGGACGCCGGCAAGATCGCGGGTCTCGACGTCAAGCGTATCATCAACGAGCCGACCGCGGCTGCTCTGGCCTACGGTCTCGATAAGGAATCCGAGCAGAAGATCATGGTCTACGACCTCGGCGGCGGCACGTTCGACGTGTCCGTGCTCGAGATCGGCGACGGCGTCATCGAAGTTCTGGCCACCGCGGGCGACACCCGTCTCGGCGGCGACGACTTTGATAAGTGCGTGACCGATTACCTCGTAGAAGAGTTCAAGAAGGCCGAGGGCGTTGACCTCTCCGGCGATAAGGTCGCCATGCAGCGTCTGCGCGAGGCCGCCGAAAAAGCGAAGTGCGACCTGTCCGGCGTGACGAGCACCAACGTCAACCTGCCGTATATCACCGCCGACGCGAACGGCCCGAAGCATCTCGACGTGACGCTGACCCGCGCGAAGTTCAACGAGCTGACCCATCACCTCGTTGAGCGCACAATGGCCCCGGTCCGTCAGGCGCTGAGCGACGCCGGTCTCTCCGTGAACGATCTGAGCAAGGTGCTGCTCGTCGGCGGCTCCACCCGTATCCCCGCCGTGCAGGAAGCCGTTAAGAGCTTCACCGGCAAAGAGCCCTTCAAGGGCATCAACCCCGATGAGTGCGTGGCCGTGGGCGCTGCCATTCAGGGCGGCGTGCTCGGCGGCGACGTCGAAGGCATCCTGCTGCTCGACGTGACTCCGCTGTCTCTCGGCATCGAGACGCTCGGCGGCGTCTGCACCAAGCTCATCGACCGCAACACCACCATCCCGACCCGCAAGAGCCAGGTGTTCTCCACCGCCGCGGACAACCAGACCTCCGTCGAGGTCAACGTCCTGCAGGGCGAGCGCGAGATGGCGCAGTACAACAAGAGCCTCGGCCGCTTCCATCTGGACGGCATTGCTCCGGCGCGCCGCGGCGTGCCGCAGATCGAGGTCACCTTCGATATCGACGCCAACGGCATCGTGAACGTCTCCGCAAAGGATCTCGGCACCGGTAAAGAGCAGCACATCACCATCACCGCTTCCTCCAACCTCTCCAAGGACGACATCGACAAGGCCGTCAAGGAAGCCGAACAGTTCGCCGCCGAGGATAAGAAGCGCAAGGAAGAGGTCGATGTCCGCAACGCGGGCGACCAGATGGTCTACCAGACCGAGAAGACCCTCTCCGAGATGGGCGACAAGCTCGACGCCGCCGACAAGGGCGAAGTCGAGCAGAAGCTCGCGAGCCTGAAGACCGCCCTCTCCGGCACCGACACCGAAGCCATCAAGAAGGCGACCGAAGAGCTGACCCAGGCCTTCTACAAGGTCAGCGAGAAGATGTACCAGCAGGCCAACCCGCAGGGCGCGCAGGGCAATCCGGGTGCGGGCTACACCGATCCCGGTGCGCAGCAGGGTCAGCAGGGCGGCCAGTACTACGACGCCGACTACGAAATCGTGGACGACGACAAGGACAAGAAGTAAGATCATCCCAATTTGAGTCCCAATCAACGGAATGCGGGGCGGACGGTTTTCCGGTCCGCCCGCGTTCCATGTTAAGAGGATAGCTATATGGCCGATAAACGCGATTATTATGAGGTACTTGGCATCGACAAAAGCGCCAGTACCGACGACATAAAGAAAGCCTACCGGAAAAAAGCAAAGGAATTCCACCCCGACCTGCACCCCGGCGACAAGGAGTGCGAACAGAAGTTCAAAGAGATCAACGAGGCCTACGAGGTGCTCTCCGACGCCGATAAGCGCGCGAAGTACGACCAGTACGGCTTCGCCGCGTTCGATCCGTCCAGCTTCCAGTCGAGCGCCGAGGGCTTCGGCGGTTTCGCTGACATTCTGAACGATCTCTTCGGTGGCGGCTTTGGCGGAGGGTTCGGCGGCGGCTTCGGCGGTTTCGGCGGCGCGCAGCGTTCGCCGAACGCCCCCATGCGCGGCGAGAACGTCCGCACCGAGGTCCAGGTCAGCTTTGAGGAGGCCTGCTTCGGCGTCAGCCGCGAACTGGACGTTATGAAGGTCGAGACCTGCGACAAATGCAAGGGTACCGGCTGCGCCGAGGGCACGACTCCCGAGATCTGCCCCGACTGCAAGGGTCGCGGCAGCGTGACGCGTACCGCGCGCACGCCCTTCGGCATGATGCAGACGCAGGAGCCATGCTCCCGCTGCGGCGGTACGGGCAAGATCATCCATCAGCCCTGCCCGACCTGCAAGGGCAAGGGCAAGGTGCGCCGCTCGCGCCGCATCAAGGTGGACATCCCCGCCGGCATCGACGACGGGCAGACCATCTCTCTGCGCGGGCTCGGCAACGCCGGACGCAACGGCGGACCGGCAGGCGATCTGCTCGTAACGGTGAGCGTGCGCAGCCATCCGCAGTTTGAGCGCGAGGGCACGTCCATTCTCTATGAGCTGCCCGTGTCCATCGTGCAGGCGTCGCTCGGCGCGGAGGTCGAGGTGCCGACGATCGACGGCAAGGTGAAATACACCGTGCCCGAGGGCACGCAGTCCGGAACGGTGTTCCGTCTGCGCGGCAAGGGCGTACCGTATCTCCACGGCGGCGGCCGCGGCGATCAGTTCGTCACGGTGCGCGTCGTTACGCCGAAGAATCTGACGGTCGAGCAGAAGGATCTTCTCCGCAAGCTCGGCGACAGTCTCGGCGATACCGGCGTCACGCCGAAGAAGAAAAGCATCTTCGGCGGAAAATAAATACCGCTTCACCAACATCCGCCGCACGGTTTCTCCGCGCGGCGGATGTTTCTTTTCCCCCGGCGATGCTTGCCCCGATGTGGTTTCGATGGTATAATATCTGTGCTGGGGCGTCTGGCACACCCTACGTTACGAATACAAACAGCGAGGCAGAGCGAATGAAATACGATTTTACCTCCATCATGGACCGCCGCGGCAAGGATGCTCTGGCGATCGACGGCGTCGGTCACGGCCACGCGCCGGGCGCGCCCCGCGAGGGCTTTGACGTCATCCCCATGTGGGTCGCGGATATGAATTTCCCCACCGTTCCGACCGTTCCGGCGGCGATCATCGAGCGCGCCAAGCACCCGGCCTACGGGTATTTTATGCCCTCGGAAGCATACATCAACGCCATCCTCCGCTGGCAGGAGCAGCGCCACGGCGTGACCGGCTTAAAGCGTGAGAACATCGGCTACGAAAACGGCGTGCTGGGCGGCGTTGTCAGCGCGCTGAACGTGTTTTGCTCGAAGGGCGGCAATGTTCTTCTCCACTCCCCCACCTACATCGGCTTCACCGGCGCGCTGGGCAACAACGGCTACAACATGATCCTCTCGCCGCTCGTAAAGGACGAAAACGGCGTCTGGCGCATGGATTTTGAGGATATGGAACGCCGGATCGTAGAGAACAAGATCCACGCCGCCGTGTTCTGCTCGCCGCACAACCCGACGGGCCGCGTGTGGGAGCGCTGGGAGGTCGAGCGGTTCACGGAGCTGTGCGCGAAGCACGACGTGTTCATCGTCTCCGACGAGATCTGGTCGGACATCGTCCGGCCCGGCGTCGTCCACACGCCGACCCAGTCCGTGAGCGAGGACGCGATGAACCGCACGCTCGCGCTCTACGCGCCGAGCAAGACGTTCAATCTGGCGGGTCTTGTCGGCTCGTACCACATCGCCTACAGCCCGTGGATGCGCGACCGTATGGAGAAAGAATGCTCGCTCTCCCACTACGACAGCATGAACGTGCTTTCCATGCATGCGCTCGCCGCCGCCTATTCCCCGGAGGGCAGCGAGTGGACGAACGAGCTGTGCGCCGTGATCGCGGGCAACATCGATTTCGCCTGCGACTATATCAAAGCGCGGTTCGACGGCGTGGAGGTCACGAAGCCGGAGGGTACGTACATGCTCTTTGTAGACTGCACAAAATGGTGCGAAGCGCGCGGAAAAACCATTGAAGAGGTGGAAAGGGCGTGCTGGGACGTCGGCGTCGCGGTGCAGGACGGGCAGCAGTTCCACGGTCCCTGTCACATCCGCATGAATCTCGCGCTTCCTCTCTCCCGTGTGCAGGAGGCCTTCGACCGGCTGGACAAATACGTTTTCAACGCATAAGAGTATATAGGAAAAGAGCCGATGGCGTTTTGCCATCGGCTCTTTTTCAGGAAAGCCTCGCAGAGTTTGCGCCCGCAGGCGCAAATAAAGTTCAAAACATTTTTGCCGGCGGCATGTACGTCGGCAAAAATACTTCTCGGCTCGCAAACGCGCGAGTTGTGCGCCATCGGCGTACAACGAGTGCGCTGCGGCGAGCCGCATCCCCTCAAACGGAAGCCTTGCTGTGCAAGGCTTCCGTTTGAAGCGTTAGCACCACTCGCGGCTCTGGGGCTTGTTCTTCACCGGCGGGGTGTAGTCCGCGGGATACTCGGGCGCGGGGAGAGGCTCGGCGGTCTCCGCCTTCTTCTCCGGCGCGGGAGCGGCCGCGCGCGGGGGGCGGTTTTCGCGGTTCTCACGCGGACGGCGGCTGCGCTCGCCGCGGTTGCCGCGGCGCGGCTCTTCCGTCTCTCCGGCGGGGCGCTCGTAGTTGACGACGACGCGGCGGTTCGGCTCCACGCCGGTGGAGCTGGTGGAAACGCCCTCGTAGTCCTGCAGCGCCGTGTGGATCACGTGGCGCTCGTAGGAGTTCATCGGCTCGAGAGCCATGCTGCGCTTATACTTGATCGCCTTCGCCGCCATCTTGTGAGCCAGATGGACGAGCGATTCCTCGCGCTTGCTGCGGTAGCCCTCAGCGTCCACGCTGATGTGCATCCGCTTGTCGCTGCCGCGGTTGACGGCATAGTTCACAAGGTGCTGGATGGCGTCGAGCGTTTCACCGCGGCGACCGATCACGGCGCCCATATCGGGGCCGTCGAGCTTGACTTCCAGCCCGCCGCCTTCGCGTTCGGAAATATCGATGGTGCATTCCACGCCCATGCGTTCGAGCAGGCCGCGAAGGAAGCTCTCGACTTCCTTTTCCTGGCTCCCGGCGGCGTACTGGCGCGGCTCGGCCTTCTTCGGCTCGCTCTTCTTGGCAGTTTCGGGCTTCTTCGCCGGGGCCTTGACCGGCTGGGTCTTCACCGGCTTGGGTTCGCTCTGACCGTCGTCATAGCTGACGCGGACACGCGCCGGAACAGCGCCGATACCCAGAAAACCGCTGCGGCCCAGCTCGAGGATCTCATAGGTGATGTCGTCCTCGGTTAGCTTGAGCTGCTCCAGAGCGGCGCGGATGGCCAGCTCCTTCGTTTTGCCGGTGGCTTCTATGGATCGAATCATGTGTGTTTTACTCCTTCTCTTCGGCGGCGGGAGCTTCGGCGGTCTCGGCGGTCTCGACCGTTTCGACAGTCTTGACAGCTTCCGATTCGGCAAGCTGCGCCTTCGCCTCTTCGAGATCGGCCTCACCCGCGGCGGCGGCCTCGGCAGTCTCGGCGGCGGCTTCCGCCTCGGTCACATCATAGCGGTCCGCCACGTAAGCACGGCCGCGGGCAAAGCGGCGGGTGCCGACCTGCGAGGCGGGCAGCTCCGCGCCCGGATTCTTCGCGGCGCGCTCGGCGGCGCGGATCGCGGCAAGACGCTGCTCCTCGGCGTTGCGCTCCTGCGCGGCGAGGCGCTTCTTGCTCGTGTTGGCATTGACCTGGGTCTTGCCCTCGGCTTTGAGACGCTCGGTCTCGGCGCGCTTGGCTTCCATCTCGGCGTCCTTCTTGCGCTGCGCCTCGTTGAACTCGGCCATTTCCGCATCGAGCTTCGTCTTATAGTAACGGTTGAGAATGGCTTCCTGAATGATGCCGAGCACGCTCTGCTCGATCCAGTACAGGCCCATGGACACCGGCATGATGAAGCAGATGTAAATACTCATCAGCGGCATAATGAGGTTCATGGTCTTGCTGGTCTGCGCGGTCTGGGGATCCTGCGGAGGATTCATCTTCTGGGTGAGCTTCGTCTGGAGAATGGTGAGGCCGGCGGAGATGAACGGAATGAGGAACATCAGCACCGCGATGTACCAGAGACCGGTCTGCCATTCCGGGGTGTTCCAGAACATGAGCGACGGCTTCTCGATCATGTTGAGACCGAGGAAGTGGAAGTTGATGTCCTTAAGCCGGCTGGCAAAGTCCGCCACGCCGGGGTTGGAGACGATATCGGCAAAGTGCTCATGCAGCACATTGGCGATGGTCATCTGGGAGTAGGCGTCCGTCTTGGCGGGGGCGGTGTAGAAGCCAAGCTTGGTGACGACGTCGGTCAGAACGTCAATGTTCTCCTGCGAGAGCTTCATCAGCGCGACGAGCGGCTGACGAACGACCGAGTAAAGGATGATGACGATCGGGAAGGGGATCAGCGTCCACAGGCAGCCGGACATCGGGTTGATCTTGGCTTCCTTATAGAGCTTGGCGACCTCTTCCTGATACTTCTGCTTGTTGGTGGCATAGCGCTTCTCCAGCTCCTTCACGCGGGGCGTGAGCATGGTGGTGCGCATCATGCTGTGCTTGCTCTTCATCTGGAAGGGCAGCATGATGAGCTTCACGAGGAGACCGAAGAGAAGGATCGCTCCGCCGTAGCTGCCGCAGAAATTATAGAAGAGCAGCAGCACAGAACCGAATGCTTTGACAAACATAGAAGGTAACTCCCGTCTTTCAGCGTTGCCCGTTCAGGGCACAGGGTCGTAGAAATCGTGTTCGCCGGTATGGAACGGATGGCACCGGCAGATGCGCTTGAATGCGAGCCAGCCTCCCTTGGCAGCGCCGTATTTCTCGATGGCTTCCAGCGCGTACTGGGAGCATGTCGGGATAAACCGGCAGCAGGGAGGCTTTCGGGGAGAGATATTTTTCCGGTAAAATCGGATGAGCCGGAGAAGAACGGCTTTCACTGGGCAGTCTCCTCCAGCGTCAGCGAGAGCTTGCGGCAGGCGCGGAGAAAATCCCGCTCCAGCTCGCTGTAGGCGGCGGTGACGCTGCGCGAGCGCGCGACAACGACAAGCTCCGCGCCGCGGCGCAGCTCGGCTTCGTGGAGACGGTAGATCTCCCGCAAACGCCGCCGGACGCGGTTTCGCGTCACGGCGTGGCCGAGCCGGGTGGTGACGGTGAAGCCCACGCGGTTGCCGCCGGTCTTTACGCGGCGGGTATACACAACGAGCGTCGGCGTGACCGCACTCTTGCCCTTGGCGTACAGGCGGCGGAACTCGTAATTTTTCTTAATGGTTTCGGTAAACTCCATTGGCGCTCACGTCCCTTTCACCGGAGGAAGGAATCGCTCCCGGCGAGAAGGGTGCTCAGGCGGTGAGTTCCTTGCGGCCCTTGGCGCGGCGGCGGGCGAGGACCTTGCGGCCGTTGGCGGTGGACATTCTCTTGCGGAAGCCGTGCTCCTTGGCACGCTGGCGCTTCTTGGGCTGGTAAGTGCGGATCATAGGGGACACATCCTTTCAAATTTTTTCCCATTATTCTCAACACCGGGTCTTCCCCGGCGCAGATGGCGAACAAGAGATAATCAGACAAATATGGATTATATAGTAAAAAGGCGTGTTGTGTCAACCTTTTTTGCGCAAAAAAACGGCCGGACACAGACGTGTCCGGCCGGCGGGCAAACGGCGAATTACTTCTTTTCCTCAGCATGCTCGTGGTGGGGCATATGCTCCGTCCAGCCGATGATCTCGCCTTCATAGGTGACATCGGGAACTTCCACCGGCTCTACGGCCATTTCCTTCACGAACTCGGTCTCCACGAGCTCCTCGGGGTCTTCCTTGTGGTGCTCATGGTGTTCGTGATGCTCGCCCTCGTGATGGAGCATATTCTCTGTCCAACCGACGATCTCGCCTTCGTAGGTAACATCCGGAACTTCCACGGGCTCTCCGGCCATTTCCTTTACGAATTCGGTCTCGACGTACTCTTCGGCTCTCTCTTCGGCTTTGGTTTCGGGGATCTTCTCTTCTTTGCTCATGGTTTTTCCGTCCTTTCGTATCATTACGGCAGAGACGAAACCCGCGCGGATCTCATCCGCTGCCGGCGTTCCTTTGGGAACAGCGAAAATATAGCACGAAGAAAACGCTGCGTCAATCCATTTTCCGTTAAGAATTTGCCCGAAAATACACGAAAAATAACGATTCCGGCCAGTTATTTATCCGGGTGATAGTTTTTTGCAAGGCCGCCCTCGGCGGTCTCGCGGTAAACGCGGTTCAGATCCCGTCCGGTCTCATACATCGTGTGAACGACGGTGTCAAACGAGATCTTGCTCGTCTCCGAAAGGAAGTTTGCAAGCGAGAGCGCGTTGATGGCGCGCATCGCGGCAACGGCGTTCCGCTCGATGCACGGGATCTGCACAAGCCCCCCGATCGGGTCGCACGTAAGACCGAGATGGTGCTCCATGGCGACCTCGGCGGCGTAGCCGATCTGACCGAGACCCATTTCAAAAAGCTCGCCGAGCGCCGCGGCGGTCATGGAGCAGGCCGAGCCGATCTCCGCCTGGCAGCCGCACTCCGCGCCGGAGATGGAAGCGTTCGTCTTAATGAGATCGCCGATCACGCCGCCCGCGGCCAGCGCACGGACGATCGCCTCGTCGGGAAAGCCGCGTTCCTCCTGCATATACAGGAGCGCTGCGGGCATAACGCCGCTCGCGCCGCACGTCGGCGCCGTGACGATCTCCCCGCCGGAGGCGTTCTGCTCTGCCACCGCGAACGCATACGCGCACACGAGCCGGTTTTCCCGCGTCTGCGGGCTCTCGTCGATGTGGCGGCGGTTATAGAGATACTGCGCCTTGCGCTCGACCTCCAGTCCGCCCGGCAACTCGCCGGTGCGGGTGAGACCGTCGGAAACGCTCTGCTTCATCGTGTTCCAGATATCGAAGAGATAGTCCCGGATCCCCTCCCCTTCCCGCAGAAACACATAGTCGCTCAGCCGCAGCCGGTTCGCGCCGCAGAAAGCGGATATCTCCGCGTAGCTCGTTTCCGGATAGACCTCCGGCGACTCGGTGTCCGGCCGTCCGGGGATGGAGATCGCGCCGCCGCCGACGGAGAGCGCGGTCATCTCGCCGGTGAGCGCGCCGTTTTTGTAGGCGCGCAGCTCCATCGTGTTCGGGTGCGGCAGGTCGGTGCGCTCCGTGTTCCAGAGAATGTCCGTCGGTACCGGCGCGAGCGCGTCGCGCACGGCGACGTCGGTCAGATGGCCGCGCCCGGTCAGAGCGAGCGAGCCGAAGAGCGTGACCTCATACCGGTCGGCGTCCGGGTGTTCCTCGCGGAAGAGGCGGCAGGCGCGGGTTGGACCGATGGTGTGGGAGCTGGACGGACCTCGCCCGACGGTGTAAAGCTCGCGCAGCGATTTCATGCGGCGTTCTTCCTTTCCAAATGAAAGATCCGGGGGATGAGTGCGAGGAGCGGCATGCCGAGCAGGAACAGCACGCCCGCCTCGCCGAGCGCGACCTCCGCGCCGAAAAGCAGGAAGCTCTGCCAGAAGGCGTCGCGCGCAAAGCTCCACGCGAGCACCGCGCCGATGACGACGCCGTTCCAGACGACGGGGCTTAGGCACGCCAGAATGCGCATGCCCGTGGACGGCATCGCGCCGGTGCGCCGCGCCTCGCGTCCGCACGCCGCCGCGCAAAGCCCCGCGCAGAGCGTGGCGAGCGAACCGAAGATCACGTCCAGTATCCCGGCGGCGGAGATCATGTTCGCCAGCGCGCAGCCGAGAAACAGGCCGACGGACGTATACGGGAAGAAGACCGGCAGCACGCACAGTGCTTCCGAAATGCGAAATTGCAGATTGCCGTAGCTGATGGGGGCAAGGAGCATCGTGAGCGCGGCGTAGAGCGCGCCGACAACGGCGGGGATAATGAGCTTTTCGCGGAGATCGCTGCTGTTCAAGACGGGGTACCTCTTTCTGTGGTGATGTTAAAAAGTATTTTCGGGCAGACCGCAGCCGCACCAGTTCTGGCGATACAGTCCGTATTCGTGTGAAAGTTCAATGCTCCGGCGGTAGCCGTCGCGCTTTTTGAAATCCGACGGCAGCCAGAAAACGCCATAGTCTCCGGCGAGCTTTTCGCCGATGGCGTTGATGAGCGGGGCGTTCTTGTGCGGAGAGACGGTGAGCGTCGTGGCAAAATAGTCGTATCCGCCCTCGCGCGCGGCCTCCGCCGTGCGGGAAAGGCGAAGAACAAAGCACTCGGTGCACCGCGCGCCGCCCTCGGGCTCGCTCTCCAGCCCCGCCGCGGCAAGACGAAATGCCGCTTCATCCCGCTCCGGGACGATCAGTCCGACATTCTTGCCGAACTGCGCCGTTTCCAGCAGATGCTTCTGCCAGAAGAGCCGCTTTTCCCATTCCTCCGCCGGGAGGATGTTCGGGTTATAGAAGAAAACGTCGATATCAAAATGCGGCGCGAGCCGCTCGAGACACGCGCTCGAGCACGGGCCGCAGCAGCTGTGAAGAAGGAGCCGGGGGCGGGTCTCGAGCGAGGCGATGAGCGCGTCCATCTCCCGCTGATAGTTTCTCTGCTGCACGGCACGGCCTCCTTTCCCTGCAAGGGAATACTTATATTATAATTTTTTTTCGAAAAAAACAAGTAGGTTGACGAAACTCCGTCTGCCATCGTAAAATGAACGGGATAACAAAGAAAAAGATAGGAGAAAAACCTATGGACATCCGCCGCAGCAAGGAGAATTACTATCTCGACATTGCCGAGGCCGCACTGGAGCGCAGCACCTGTCTCCGGCGGCAGTTCGGCGCGATCATCGTGCGCGACGACGAGATCGTCGCCACCGGCTACAACGGCGCGCCGCGCGGACGGCGCAACTGCTCCGATCTCGGCCGCTGCACCCGGCGCGAGCTGAACATCCCCGCCGGAGAGCGGTACGAGCTCTGCCGCAGCGTCCACGCCGAGGCCAACGCCATCATTTCCGCCGCGCGGCGCGACATGATGGGCGCAACGCTCTATCTTGTCGGGCGCGACGCCGCCACCGGCGGCTATTACCCGGAAACGACCCCCTGCGCCATGTGCCGCCGTCTCATCATCAACGCCGGCATCGCGCAGGTCGTCTGCCGCACCGGGCGCGACGAGTACACGACCACGCTCGTCCGTGACTGGGTGTATCACGATGACTCCATCGAGTGATATTTCACGCAGGCCCCGTCTCGACCGGCGCGACGCGGCCTTTTTCCTGCTGCTTGCAGCGGCCGCGGTGTTTTTCTTCTGGCGCGTCCGCTATGGCTTTGCGAACATCGACGAATCGTTCTACCCGACGATCGCCCGCCGTCTGACGCAGGGCGATAAGCTGCTCATCGACGAGTGGCACGTGTCGCAGCTCTCCGGCGTGCTGCTGTATCTTCCGGTCTGGCTCTTTGAGCGTATGACCGGCGGGACGGACGGCATTTATCTGGCGCTCCGGTATCTCTGCGTGGCGGTGCAGTGCCTCACCGCGGCGGCGGTCTATCTCCGGCTGCGGCGGTATCACCGCGCCGGAGCCGCGGCGGGCGCGCTCGCGCTCGCGGTGTATACGCCGTTCGGGATCAACGCGCTCAGCTACAATTCCTTCGGCGTCCTTTTCATGGCGCTGACCGGCGCGCTGCTCATCCCGGCAGAAGAAAAAAGCCGCGCGGCGTACCTTCTCGCGGGGCTGTGCTTTGCCGGAGCGGTGCTCTGCTGCCCGTATCTGGTGCTCGTGTATCTTTTGTATGCACTCGCCGCGCTGCTGCTGCGCAAAAAGAACTCGCGCCTTCCGGCGCTCTCGGTGCGCGCGTTCGGTCTCTTCACGCTCGGCGCGGCGATCCTCGCGGTGGTGTTTTTCCTTGTTGGTCTCGCCGGGGCGGATCTTTCCCGCCTTCCCGCCGCGCTGCGCGGCATTTTCTCCGATCCCGAGCACGCAGAGCAGACGTCGTTCCTCCGCTCGCTGGCGCTTTTGCTGCTGCGGTATCCGTATTATGTGTTTTACCGTGGCGGCCCGCTGCCTGGCGCGTGCCTTTTTGCGGTGGGCGCGCTCTCGCTCACGGCGCTGCTGGACAAGCGCCGGAGACAGCATGCCGCAGTTTATCTTCTGATCGGAATCCTTCTGACCGCAGCTGCGGAGATCCTATACGCCGCGCGCTGGACGCATCCCAACTTTGTGATGTACGCCGCGAACGTCCTCGCGCTGCTCTGCTTCGTGCTCACGCCGCCGTCCGATGCGGACGCGGCGCGGCGGTTTGCGCTGCTGTGGTGGCTGCCGGGGATGCTCTACTCGGGGCTTGTCGTTCTCGGCTCCAATCAGGGACAGTACGCAGTCTTTTCCGCCGCGGCGTGCGTCGTCCCGTGCAGTATGACCGTCCTTTTCCGAACGGCAAAGCAAATTCTGCCGGAAGGAAAGCGGTTCCGCGCGGCGGCAGCCGCGGCGCTCGCGGTGCTCGTCCTCTCGCAGGTCGGCGGCGCGGCGTATCTCCGGTATCGGAACGTGTTCTGGGGCGCGACGATCCGCGAGCAGACGGAGACCATCGCCGAGGGAACGCATAAAGGTCTCATCGTTGAACCGGGGGCGGCGGCAAAGTACGCGGCAACGCAGCCTGCCATGGCGGAGCTTGCACGCCGCTCTAACGGCGGGCGGGTGCTTGTGCTCACGGAATATACGTGGATGAGCATGGGCGGCTACCAAAGCGCGGCCTATTCCGCGTGGCTCTCCGGCGTGAACGATGCATCGCTCGACCGGCTGGAGATGTACTACGCGCTCAACCCCGAAAACCGCCCCACGGTCGTCTGGGCGGCCGCGGAGGACGCGGCGATCGCCGAGGCGTTCTGCACGAGATTCTGGTATCTGGCAGAAACGACGCCGGACGGCATTTTCCTGACGCCAGTACAATATTGAGTATGAACTGCACCCCATTTGTTAGACAGTATGATATACTATCTAAAAGTGGGGTG
>ERZ808240.2546-NODE-2546-length-19620-cov-3.036443_pt1 | contig 19620 bp, 18 predicted proteins | sample MGYA00521084_ERZ808240 | MGnify/ENA primary metagenome ERZ808240 (study PRJEB31516, sample SAMN03275571) | gut metagenome | biome: mammalia-associated habitat; material: feces | host: Papio cynocephalus | place: Kenya | collected 2012-08-06 ...
TGCCATCTATGATAGAAGGCTACTATGACGCTGAGACTGAATATCAGGAATATAATGTAAAGAAAGCAAAACAGCTCTTAAAAGAGGCAGGATATCCAGATGGATTTTCATGTACTTTAATTTCCAATGCCCGTCAGTCTGATGCAGAGATGATACAGGCATATCTCAGTGAAATCGGAATCGATGTAAAACTGAATATCACAGACTTTTCCAACTGGCTGGATGCTATTGTTAATGGAAAACAGCAGATGTACATCGGTGGCTGGACAGTCCCGTCAGGTGATGCAAGTGAAGCATTTGCCGTATTTAATTCACAGAATTTTGGATCAGGAGGTAACCGATCCTTTTATTCAAATGAACAGGCAGATGAACTTCTGAATATCATCGATACAGAGATGGATACCGAAAAGAGAGATCGGACCTGTGTAGATTTACAGAAACTTCTGGCAACGGAATGTGTAACGATTGGTCTGAATGCCGGTTCGAACTTCTATGCTTACAGAAGCGACATCAAAGGTTTTGAAGTTCTGCCGACACAGAGTTCGAATTTTACGAAGATAACTTTTGAAAAGTAATCCTGAAGAAGGGAGAATACCATGGGAAAATATATTGTACGAAGAATTTTGATGATGATTCCTGTAATACTCTGCGTAGTATTTGTAGTGTTCATGATATTAAGATTATCACCAAATGATCCAATCCGAACAGTTCTTGGAGATATGGCTTCAGATCAGGAAGTAGAAGAAATGCGGGAAGAGATGGGACTCAATGATCCGCTTCCAACACAGTTTGCAGAATACATTGGCAATATTGTTACGAAATTTGATTTTGGTGAATCATATGTAAACAGACACCCGGTAACAGAAGAAATAGGAGGACGTTTTCCAATCACACTTCAGCTTGCTATTTTCAGTTGTCTGCTTGCAGCACTCATAGGAATTCCATTGGGAATGATTTCTGCATGTCATCAATATGGATTGCTGGATAATGTATCCAGTGTTTTGGCTCTTATATTTCTTGCAATGCCAGAATTTTGGTTTGCACTGATGCTTATTATTGTATTTGCCCAACATCTGGAACTGCTTCCGGCTTCTGGCTGGTACGGTATAAAATATATGATTCTGCCAATTATCGCAACAGGAACAGGCTGCATTGCCGGAATCATGAGAACAACAAGATCGAATATGCTGGAAGTGATCCGTCAGGATTATATCCGGACAGCAAGGGCAAAAGGCTTAAAAGAAAATGTAATCATAGGAAAGCATGCTCTCAGAAATGCATTGATCCCAGTCGTAACATTGATGGGAATGCAATTTGGAAAAATGCTCGGAGGAGTTTTTGTAATCGAGACAATTTTTGCAATCCCGGGAATGGGAAAAATGCTTGTAGATGCATGTACGATAAAAAATATTCCAGTTGTACAAGGTGGAGTTATCTTTATCGCAATCGTATATGGCTTTGTGAATCTGGCAATTGATATTATTTATGGATTTATTGATCCGAGAATCTCATCTATGTATAAAGGTAAAAAACGAGAGAAGAAAGGAGAGCTGGCAAATGGATAATAAAGCAATGAAAAGTCGTGGTATGTTTGGCGATGCATGGTACAGACTTAGAAAAAATAAACTGGCTATTATAGGTATCGGAATTATGATTATATTTCTTCTGGCGGCTGTTTTTGCCAGTTATATTGCTCCGTATGGATATGCAGAACAACATTTGGATCAGATTTTTTTATTCCCTTGTAAAAAACATTTGCTTGGAACAGATAATTTAGGAAGAGATATTTTAAGCAGGATTATTTATGGAGCAAGAATCTCACTTCAGATAGGATTTGTATCGGTAGGCATTGCGCTTATAATCGGCAGTATCATAGGCTGTATATCCGGATTCTACGGAGGAAAAATCGATACGGTTCTGATGCGTCTTGTAGATGTTATGATGGCAATACCAAGTGTCCTGCTTGCAATTGTAATTGCTTCTGTTCTTGGTACAGGAATGAGAAATCTTATGATTGCGATTGGAATCGCATCAGTTCCGTCATTTGCAAGAATTGTAAGAGCTTCTATTTTGTCAGTCAGAGATCAGGAATACATAGAAGCAGCAAGATTATGTGGCTGTTCTGATTTCCGGATTATTATGAGACATGTATTTCCGAATATTCTGCCGAATATTATCGTGCAGGTGACTCTGAGCATGGGATTATCCATTCTGAATGCCGCTTCTTTAAGCTTTCTCGGACTTGGAGTTCAGGCACCGCAGCCGGAGTGGGGATCTATGTTAGCTGCCGGAAGATCTTATATGCAGCAGTACTGGCATCTGGTTGTATTCCCGGGAGTTGCAATTGTACTTTTAGTGCTGGCACTTAATATGATTGGAGATGGACTTCGCGATGCACTGGATCCGCGAATGAAGAGATAAAGAGGTGGAAGAGATGGGCAGACAATTAGAAATCAAGAACCTTGCAGTAGAATATAAAACGGATGATGCGCTTGTACACGCAGTCAATGGAATTGACCTGACACTGGAAAAAGGAGAATGTCTCGGGCTTGTTGGTGAGACGGGAGCAGGAAAAACTACGACTGCACTTGGAATATTAAGACTGCTTCCGGAACCGCAGGGGAGAATCATATCTGGAGAGATTAAATTTAATGACATAGATCTTTTGAAAGTAGGAGAAGCAGCAATGCGTGAGATTCGCGGAAAAGCGATTTCTATGATATTTCAGGATCCAATGACATCATTAAATCCGATTCTGACTGTTGGTGAGCAGATTGCAGAAGTTATAAAGCTGCATGAAAAATGTGGAAAAAAAGAAGCCATGGATAAGGCGAAGGAAACATTGGAACTTGTTGGTATTCCGGCAGAGAGAGCAGCGGAATATCCTCATCAGTTTTCAGGTGGAATGAAGCAGAGAGTTGTAATCGCAATTGCATTGGCATGTAATCCGGAACTTCTGATCGCTGATGAGCCGACGACAGCCCTGGATGTGACAATTCAGGCACAGGTTCTGGAATTAATGAAAAAGTTACAGCAGGAACTGGGAACTTCCACAATTTTGATTACGCATGATCTGGGTGTTGTATCGGAAATGTGTGATAAAGTGGCAATCATATATGCCGGTATGGTTATGGAGTATGGCACTCTGAGAGAAATTTACAAAAAACCACTTCACCCGTACACCATTGGATTATTTGAATCTATTCCAGATTTGAAAAATGATGTAAAGAGATTGAAACCAATTCCTGGAATGGTTCCGGATGCAACGAAAGAAATCACAGGCTGTCCATTTGCCAATCGTTGTCCATATGCGAACGAAAAATGCAAGACAGAAAAACCAGGACTTGAAATCGTGGATGGAAGCCACAGTGTCAGATGTCATAAAGTAAAGGAGGCTGTCAGATGAGCACATTATTAGAAGTCAAAGATTTAAAAAAATACTTTAAGACGCCAAAAGGAACTTTACACGCTGTAGATGGAGTGAATTTTTCGATTGAAGAAGGAAAAACATTGGGAATAGTTGGAGAGAGTGGCTGTGGAAAATCTACATTAGGAAGATTAATTGTACAACTTCTTGAAGTAACAGGAGGAGAAATCAAATTTCGAGGAAAAGATGTGACACACCTGAAGCATTCTGAGATAAAGGAATTCCGGAAAAATGTGCAGATGATTTTTCAGGATCCATTTTCATCATTGAATCCACGTATGACAGTGGCCGAGGCAATTGAAGAACCATTGAAAAACTATGCTCGTGGAATGAGCAAAGCAGAAAGAGAAAAAAAGGTCGAACAATTGATGGAAACAGTTGGTCTGTCAAAGCAGTTCATTAATTCTTATCCACATGAATTAGACGGAGGAAGAAGACAGAGAATCGGAATTGCCAGAGCGTTGGCCTTAGATCCGGAATTTGTAGTGTGTGATGAGCCGGTATCGGCATTGGATGTGTCTATTCAGGCTCAGATATTAAATCTGATGATGGATCTGCAGGAAGAAAAAGGACTAACGTATATATTTATTACACATGATTTGAGTGTAGTCAAACACATTGCAGATGATATCGGAGTTATGTATCTTGGAAATATGGTAGAAATGAGTGACAAAAAAGGACTGTTTGATATGCAGTTACACCCATACACGAAAGCGTTACTTTCAGCAATCCCGACTATCGACATTGATCATCATTCAGAGAGAATTGTGTTAAAGGGAGAGATTGTATCACCAATCGACCCAAAGCCGGGGTGCAGATTTGCGCCGAGGTGTCTGTATGCAACTGAACAATGCTTTTCAAAAGAGCCTCAGTTAGAAGAGGTGTGTCCGGGACATTATGTGGCATGTCACCGGGTGAGGGAACTGAATCAGCTTCCAGATGGCAAATAGAAAAGGAGAAGAATGATGGATAAAATATGGGAGAATATTTCAGAAATTATAAGAGCAGATAAAATGGAAACTCCCGAGGGCTTTCAGGAAAATGTAGATGTCTATTCTATTCGATACAGCTCAGATGAGTGTGAGGTTGAAGGATTTGCGGCATTCCCAAAAGAGAAAAAAGAAAAGCTTCCTGTTTTGATTTATAACCGGGGAGGCAATCTGGAATTCGGCGTATTGAAGCCAGAGACTTTATGTGAGTATGCATCATATGGTTATGCGGTATTGGGAAGCCAGTACCGTGGAAACTGTGGAGGAACTGGAAGAGAAGAATTTGGAGGCCGGGAAATTAATGATGTACTGCATTTGACGGATATTGCATTAAAGCTTCCATTTGTCAGAACGGAAGGTGTCTATATGGTCGGTCATTCCAGAGGCGGAATGATGACATATCAGGCATGTGCAATTGATTCGAGAATTAAAGCAGCAGGGATTCATGCAGGACTGGCAGACAGTTTTATTATGTATAAAAGAGAACGAGACAGTATGCTGCCGGAATATCATGGACTGGTAGGAGGTTCACCGGAGGAGCTGCCGGAAGCTTTTATACACAGGTCTGCGACTTGCTGGGCTGATAAAATAAAACCTCCAATCATCATCTGCCAGGGGACTGCTGACTGGCGCGTTGTTCCGGAGCAGGCGTATAAGATGGACCGGGAGCTGACGAAGGCAGGAAAAGAACATATTTTAAAAATTTATGAGGGTGCAGACCACTCTTTAAAAGGAACATCAGCCGTAGAAGATATTATAGACTGGTTTGCAAAGCACCCTTTGTAAACGAGAAATGTCATTAGAGAAAGAAGGGACAAGGTCATGGGACACTTTATAAAGGAAATGACATATGGACAGTTAGAACCATTAATCACAGAAGACACAGTGGTCGTGCTGCCGATTGGGGGAGGTTCGAAAGAGCATGGAAATCACTTACCAATGGGAACAGATTATTATGTGACAGACTGGATTGCAGAGCAGGTAACAAAGAAATGTGATGTATTGACTCTGCCGACTCTGCCATATGCTTATTTTCCTGCCTTTGTAGAATGGAAAGGTTCTGTGAGCATCGAACATGAACATTTTACAAATTATGTGCAGGACATTCTGAAAAGCTATATAAAATTCGGAGTATGGAAATTTTTAATTATCGATGGTGGAGTTTCCACACACCCGGCATTGTGTATGATGGCAAGAGATCTGCTGAACCAATATGGTGTGAAGGTTGCCGTCAGTGACATTACACAATTGGCAAAAGAGACAGAAGAAAGTATCTGCTCACAGAAAAAAGGCGGGCATGGTGATGAAGCGGAGACATCTACAATGCTTTATATCCGCGAAGAATTAGTACATATGGAACATGCAGTAGAAGAATATATGCCGGCTATGCCAGGCAGTGTAAGTGGAAACAGGCTGAAAATATATATTCCGGATTTGATGAATACGCCTCATGGCATAAATGGAAACAGCACGCTGGCAACAAAGGAAAAAGGTCAGAAAATACTGGAAGCATCTGTAAACGATATTTGTACATTTCTTGATTCATATATAGCTTTGAAAAAACAGGTCAGCAGGAGGGAAAATGAACAGATATAGAGAGTATGATATTTTATCTCCGATAGCAAAAGAAGATATGGCGGTCATAGACGCAAAAGGTGATACATTTTATCTGGCAGACGAAAGCTGTAAAGTCGATATGGACGAAATGAGGGTAATTCTCGGACAGAAAAATGAAAACTTTGAACAGGCGATTGTGAAAGCTCTCCGGAATAACACCACTTTACGTCAGAGTGAAAATTCTGTGCAGGAACGTCTGTACAGATATCTGGATGAGACAACAAATCATGATTTTGAGGCAGTGTATCTGACATCGTCTGGTTCCGAAGCTGTTGAAGCGGCTGTAAGAATTGTTCAGAATATAACCGGAAAAAGTGAAATTATTACTTTCTGGAACAGTATTCATGGAAGAACATATCTGAGTTCTTCTATGTCCGGACTTCCGAAAAGAAGGCTTGGCCTGAAAGAAACTGCACCGGGAATTATTTCAGTACCATATCCGAAATGTTCGGAATGTCCACTGCATAAAAAAGGAGAAGCATGTGGATTTACTTGTCTTGATATGGTAAAGAAGACTTATGAATCAGCATCAACGAAAAATGGAGCAGCGGTATTTGTAGAAGCATATCAGGGAGCCGGAGTTATTCTGCCGCCAAACGGGTATTTAAAGCAGTTACAGAGGTGGACCCATGAACATGGAATGTTATTTGTACTGGATGAAATACAGTCAGGAATGGGTCGCACAGGAAAGATGTATGTCTATCAGGAAGAACAATTGCAGCCGGATATATTACTGCTTGGAAAGGCTATGGGAAATGGATTCCATATTGCGGCAGTTCTGACCAAAAAGAGACCGGAAAAAGAAATACTGCCGGCGCTTGCCGGAGGAGCCGGGGCAGATCCGATTGCCTGTGCAGCCGCATGTGAAGTTTTTTCACAGTTGGATCAGGGATTACTGGAAGCTGTAAAGAAAAAAGGCGATTTATTGAACCAGGGGCTGAAAAAACTGGAAAACAGTACGCTGATTTTGGAGTGCAGAGGGCGCGGTCTGGCAGCAGCAGTAGAATTTTATGACGAGGAAGCGAGCAGAAAGGCGTATGAAAAAATCAGTGAAGCTGGGTTCCTGGTTGGAAAAATAGGAAAAATTTTGTTTTTTAAACCTCCCTATGTTATTATGGAAGAGCATATAGAAGCATTTTTAAGTGCTTTTTCAGAAATAATCGGTAAATTGGGAGAGGAAAATGATCGATAAAAACTTAGTTACACCTTTGTATATTCAGATTGCAGATGAGTTGAAAAAGGAAATATTATCAGGAAAGTATGGGGAGCATGGTTGTCTGGAGACGCATGCACAGATGGTAGAACGTTTTGATGTCAGTCTGATTACGATACGAAAAGCATTTGAGATACTTCAAAAAGAGGGGCTTGTAGAAATCCAGCGCGGAAAAGGAACATTTGTGAAAAGAAGTACACTTGTGGATCCTTTGAAGAAACTGACCGGCATCAGTGATATGATGTCCAGCATGAATATAGGAAATGAAGTGGAAGTTCCTGTTTTTGAGCTACAGGATATTCCGGAATGGATGGATGAAGAAACAAGACAGGCTATGGGCGAAAAAACGCTGTTCATAAGAAGAATCGTAGGGTTGAATGGTACACCGGCGGCAAATACAGACATGTATCTGCCGGGGAAATATTACTCTGATTTTTCAAAAGAAGAGGTAGAAAAAAAGACAGTTTATCGTATATATCAGGATACAGTAGGAATTGAACTTGGACATGGAAGGCAGATTATCCGGGCGGCAGGTGCTTCTGAAATGATTGCACATAATCTTAGGATAAAAGAAGGGGCACCGGTTCTGGAGATTACCAGAAAAGCATACGATAATAAAAATCAGCTTATTGAATATATGATTCTGACATACGAGGCGAGCAAGTATTGTTTCGAGGTGGAAATGGAGCTGAACAAATAATGGCAGACTATTCTGAAGTAACCGAGTTCTGTGAAGGATACAAACAATTTTTGAATAAATGTAAAACAGAACGGGAAGTTGTACAGGAAGTAAAAAGGCAGGCACAGGCCGCTGGATTTCAAGATATAGAAGAACTTTACAAAGAAGGGAAGAGCTTACACTTTGGAGATAAAGTATATGCAGTAAAAGAGCAGAAAGCAATTTCTTTGTTTGTGATAGGAAGAGAAAATTTTGAAGAGGGAATGAATCTGATCTGTGCACATGCTGATTCACCAAGACTGGATGTGAAACCGCAGCCTTTTTATGAAAAAGAAGAGATGGCACTGATGAAGACGCATTACTATGGTGGTGTAAAAAAATATCAATGGGCAACAGTTCCATTAGCGCTTCACGGAGTGATTATAAAAAAAGATGGAACGAAGATTCAGGTGGCGCTGGGCGAGAAAGAAGACGATCCAGTATTTTATATCAGTGACCTTCCTAAGCATCTGAGCGGAGAACAGATGAACAAAAGCATGGAGGAAGGAATTATCGGTGAAAGCCTAAATCTGGTGTCGGGACTGCTTCCACCTGACACGCAGGAGATACAGGGGGCAAAAGAGCATGTATTGTCTCTTTTGAGAGCGCAATATGGAATTACAGAGAAAGATTTTATCAGTGCAGAATTAGAGGTTGTTCCAGCTATGAAAGCAAGAGATGTCGGATTTGACCGAAGTATGATAGCAGCTTACGGGCACGATGATAAAGTATGTTTGTATGCTGCGCTATGTGCAATATTAAAGATGGAAAATCCCAATCATACATGCGGAGCATTTTTTGTAGACAAGGAAGAAGTGGGAAGCCGGGGCAATACAGGAATGCATTCGAGATTAATGGAAAATACAGTGGCATTGCTCTGTCAGATGCATGATGAAAAAGGTTCATTTTTATTAAGGCGTGCACTGGAACATTCAAAAATGCTGTCAGCAGATGTACTGGTTGCATATGATTCCAACTATTCAGAAGCATATGATCCATATAACAGTGCAAAACTTGGGTATGGACCAGTGCTTGCCAAGTATACAGGAAGAGCAGGAAAAAAAGGCGCTAATGATGCAAATGCAGAATATCTGGCCGAACTTCGCAAGGCGTTTGATGAAGAAAATGTTATCTGGCAGACCGGCGAAATGGGAAAAATAGATTTTGGAGGCGGAGGTACGATAGGACCATTTGCCGCAACTTATGGCATGCAGGTAGCAGAATGTGGGACAGCATTATTGAGCATGCATGCACCGTATGAATTGGCTGGAAAATTAGATATTTATGAAACACACCAGGCATATTATGCATTTTATTGTATGGGATAACTTAAATACTGAGACTTATGTATAGCAATGAAGTTATACATAAGTCTCGTTTTTTGTGACGATAAAACAAATCATATGCTATGTGATGAGTATTCTGATTTATTTTTGTGCAAGATGTTTTGCTAAAGTCCGTAATACTAATAACAGTTCTTCCTGATGTTGGGAATCAAGTTTGTTGAACATAGAAAGAAGAGAAATTTCTTTTTTAGAAAGAAGAGAAGATGAAGCGGAAGAGGAAGTGCTAATTTCTAAGACCTCATCCGCTGAAAGTCCATATAAATCTATTAATGTTGCAAAGGTATGAAGATCAGGTTCTGCAACATTGTTCTCATATCCCGACAGGGATTTTTTGTTGATACCGGTTAGTTCCATTACTTGTTTTTGTGTGTATTCTTTGTTTTCTCGTGCATTTTTTAAAACAATGCCAATATCCTTCATCTGTTTAAAGACTCCTTTTTATTATTATATTAAGGTAAAGAAGTTGTTAAACATGAAAAAGTCTTAAAAAAATCGACAAAAATATTGACGTCTTAAAATATAAGACATATAATGAAAAATGCTAGGATAGACATGCAATGGGATTAGGCAGAAACGAAATAAACGAAAGTGAGGAAAGATAAGTATGAAGAACAAAGTTCTGAAACAAATGCTTGCGTTTTCCTTGGCTGTCGCTCTTGTAGGGGGAAATTCAGTGGCAACATTTGCCGCTGAGCCAACTAAGGGGACGGAGTCAGGTGCAAGTACGCAGGCAGCAACAGACGAGACTGAACAAGTTGCTGTTGTCAATTTTAACATTTCAAATGGAAAATTTGACAATGGTACAGATTACGCACAGTTCAAATTGAAAGCAGGAGACAAACAGGATTTACCGAAGGTTACTGTAGATGACGGTTATGAATTCTTGGGTTGGAAGGTATCAGGAAAAAGTCAAACAACTTGGAAAGCAAGTAAGAAAAGTTTTACCTTCGAAGATGCAAATGCAAACTTTTATCCAGCTACAGCAACGGAAGGCTATACTACAGTTACAGCAATTGTAGAAAAAGCTGAAAAGAAAACGGCTCATATTACATTTAATGTAGATTCTGATAAGGGCAAAATCACAGACCCGGCAGGAGCTAAGTATGTTACATTTGATGATGATGAGTATTCAGAGACACAGTACAATGTACCTAAAGTAGAAGGAATCAATGGATACACATTTACAGGCTGGAAATTAGATGGAGCAACAGATGGTTACTGGGATGCAAATGCAAAAACATTTGGAATTACAGGACTGGCATATTACGCAAAAGGAAGCAATGATGGATATGCTACACTGACAGCTCAGTTCAAAAAAACAGAAGCTGAGAAAGCTGACGCTGTATTACGTGTACATTATGTAGACGAGAATGGTACACCGTTAGATGGTCAGCAGTATATTGTGACATTAAAGAAAAATGGTCCTGTAGGTGAGAAAGCAACATTTGTCGGAACAGAGTTCACAGCACCAGAAGGCTATGAATTAGTTGAAGGTGTATCTTCCCAGAAAGTGGAATATGGCAAAGATGCTGATATCAATGTCAAAGTAAAAGCTATCGAGGAAGAAAAAGAAGCAAGAGATGTAATTGTAAACTTCAATGTTGATCCGGAAAAAGGACAGTTTACTGATCCGGCTGATGCAAAAGTTGTTACATATACAATCAAAGAGGATTCTGCAGATCAGTTCCTTGTACCAACTGTAGCAGCAAAAGAAGGCTATGAGTTCACTGGATGGTTAGTAAATGGAAAAGAAGAAGGATTCTGGAGTGCAGATGCAAAGACATTTGGAATTACAGGACTTGCTCATTTCCCAGAAGGATCTGATACAGGTTATATTACTGTAACAGCTCAGTTCAAAGAAATTCAGGCAGCTAAGAGAAGTGTAACAATCAATGTTGCAATTGATCCGGAAAAAGGTGAATTTGTAGGAAGAGATGACAAGTCTGCTACAATCACTTATACAGATCTTGATGAGTTCGCTGAGGCGCCGATTTTTTTACCAGAAGTAAAGGCAAAAGATGGATACAGACTTGCAGGATGGACTGTAGAAGGAAAAGAGTCACTGAAACTTGATGCAAATGCAACAACTTTAGGATTTGCAGGACTTGCTCATTTTAACGATGGAGAAAATGTCGGATACATTTCTGTAGAGCCGATTTTCGAAGAAGTGAAAAAAGAAGAGACAACAGCAGTTGTCAATGCAACAGTAGTCGTAGATCCGGAAAAGGGTACATTTGACGGATATGAAGGAGCAACACAGCTTGACAATCAGAACCTTCAGGAGTCTGATTATCAGCTCGGCTTTATTCCAACTGTAACAGCAAAAGAAGGATATACATGGACAGGTTGGGAAGTAACAAACAAAGCGGGTGAAGTTATTTATAATGGTTTAGACACAACCACAAGCTCAATTATGTTCCCAAAAGGAGTAGAAGACGACTACACAGTAACAGCTACATTTACAAAAGATGAGACACCGGTAGATCCATCAGAGCCATCAAATCCGACAGACCCGTCAAACCCGACAGATCCGTCAGACCCGTCAAACCCGACAGATCCAGCTCAGCCGACAACACCATCTACAGATAACACAACAGGCAATACAACTGCAGGAAACACAACAGTATCTAACACAGAGAACAAAACTGAGAAGCCTGTAATTAAAAAAGTTGCTAAGAAAGCAGAGACAACAAAGGCAGCAAAAAATGAAAATAAAAAAGCTCCAAAGACTGGTGATGAGAGTATGCCGATTTCATACATTCTTACACTTGTTGGAGCAGCAGTGGCAGCAGTGATTGTTCTGATTAAGAGAAAAAGAACAATCTAGGATTTGTGAAGTATCACATGACAGATAAAAGACGGCATCGAAGATACCGACATAAAAAGAAAAAGGCCTATATCCTGGCAGCCCTGATCTTATGCATAGTCATTGCGGCGGTAGCAGTTTTTGCTATCAGCCGCGAGGCTGGTAAAGAGCAGACAGCAAAAAATCAGACCGAAGTTAAGGCTCTTGTAATTAATGCTGAAAAAGTAGATGAGAGCAAGTTAAAAGAGATGGTTGAAAATGCCGGAAAGATTGATCAAAGTGTTTACACGGAGGAGACGGTAAATGCTTTGAACCAGGCGGTGGAAAATGCTGAAAAGACGATACAGGGAAAGCCAGAACAGGATGAGGTAGAGGATTCTTACTTGAATCTTGTTAATGCAATTCAGTCACTGCAGAAAAAATAATGATATTAATGTAATGTTTAGATTTTATAAAATGGAAACTAGATAAATCTACCTGTTGTAAAAAACGGGTAAATGAGTTATAATAATTCAAGAAGTAAAACCTGGGATGCACGATAACTCCTGTTATTTTGAACCTACATCACTTTAAACGGGACTCTTAAATCTTCGTAATATGTCGAGCCTTCATTGCGCAGAGGATGGCAGAAAAGCGAATGCGGACACCCACCTAGCAGACAGCTAGGAGTCAAAATACAGGAACCGGCATTTTGGGGAATATACAAAAGATAAAGGACAGTCGTTATACGGCTGTCTTTTTTCAATCTTTTTTATTTATCATCTGGGAGATTAGTAGTAACAATCTGCTTAGAATGCATAAAAATAAATATGAAATTTGGGAGCGTATGGAGATTGAAGCATTTTCGGGGAGAGAAGAGAATTTATTATGGAATGGCAGTGCTGGTGCTTGTATTTATCATTGCGGGAATAACAGGCAATCTGAAAGAAGGAACACTGGGAATCCGTCAGGAAAGAGAAACATTTGGAAAAAAGCAGGAGGAAGACACGACAACTGAACAAGGCAGTCGGGAAGAGCAGACGCAGAAAGTGTCGAATCCAGAAATCCGGGTACTGCTTATGACGAATGGATACAAGAATACCATTCATCCGGCTGTGACGGTCAGTTCTGATTCAGGGATTTCTATTACATATGGAGAGACAGTAGAAGATTGTGAACCGGGTACTGAAGTGACGATTCTGCCAGATGATGTACGCTTTCAGAGTGGAAATATCCGAATCCAGGCAAAAGCAGGGGAGGTAAAAGTTAATAGTTTGCAGCGTGCCTGTGGAACACCATCTTATAATGGGGTGCTGGAACTTCGTACAACAGCAGAAGGAATTGCCATGATTAACGAACTTCCTGTGGAAGATTATCTGTGCCGGGTCGTGCCAAGTGAGATGCCATCAAGCTATGAACTGGAGGCTTTGAAGGCGCAGGCAGTCTGTGCCAGAAGCTATGCTTACAGGCAGATGGCAGAATATGGGTATCCGGAGTATGAGGCACATGTGGATGACAGCACGAACTATCAAGTTTACGGAAACAGTAATACGGCGGAGCAGGCAACCCGGGCAGTACGGGAGACGGCGGGACAAGTGGTACGCTTAGACGGTGATATCGTGACGACTTATTATTATTCCACTTCCTGTGGCAGGACAACGACGATGGAAGCATGGGGAAATGAAGCAAATGAAGGAAACCGCTATCTGCAATCGGTAGAAGTAAAGGGTGAAAATGGAGATTATGAAAGAAATCTGCCGTGGTATCGCTGGGAAGCGAAGATTCCGGTAACGACATTGTCGAATCTGGTCGGATTAAATACCGGTAAGGATATTGGAACATTACAGGATATCCAGGTTCTGGGAAATGGCCCGGGAGGTGTCGTATTAAAAATAGAAGCGGTCGGTGATAAAGGCAGCGTAACGGTGGAGACGGAAAATAAGATAAGGCGTGCACTTGGCGGAAAAGGTTATACGATTATAAAACAAGACGGAACAGAAGTAAAAAGCAGCAAATTACTTCCAAGCGCATTTTTTACAATCCAAAAATCCGGAGATACATTTGTCATAGATGGCGGAGGGTTTGGTCATGGAATTGGAATGAGTCAGACAGGTGCAAATGAGATGGCCAAATGTGGAAAGACCTATCAGGAAATATTAACTTTTTTTTATCAGGGAGTCACGATAGGATAAATGTTCATAGACAAAATGTATAAAATCGGGTAAAATATACAATTATGTAACTGTTCAGCGATGGCGGTTTGAATGGCAAAGAAGACCGCCGGAACATAAATAAAGTTAGGTAAAAGTGATGAAAAAGATAAGAGAATTATATGATGACATCATGGAGCTGACCGGGGAAATCACAAAAGATCATGTAGGAGCCTATGCGGCACAGACCGCATTTTTCTTTATGCTCTGTATGATTCCGATTATATTATTATTATTGACTATGGTGCAATATACTCCGGTTACAAAAGCAGATGTCATGACAGCCGTGATACAGGTGTTCCCGTCATCGGTAGATTCACTGATCACGTCTATTGTCAATCAGGTTTACAATCAGTCCTCCGGAATCATCCCGGTTACGATCGTGGTGGCACTCTGGTCTGCAGGAAAAGGTGTACTGGCCATGAGTTCAGGGCTTAACTGCGTATATAATTGTCGTACGTAATTATTTCTTTTTGAGGATAAGAGCAACGCTTTATACGGTCATGTTCATACTTGTAATTATATTTTTACTTGTGCTGTCTGTATTTGGTAACAGTTTAAATATCTTTATTGCAGCACATGTACCATTTCTCAGAAATATGGCAGATTGGCTGATACGGGCAAGAAATATTATTACACCGATTGTGATGATTATCTTCTTGCTGTTGATATATAAGTTCCTTCCAAATAGAAGAGATACCTATAGAAGACAGATCCCAGGAGCTGTGTTTTCCACATTGGGGTGGATGGTTATTTCCTGGGTATTTTCTGTGTATGTGGATGTGTTTCAGGGATTCTCCAGTATGTATGGAAGTCTGACTACGATTATGTTGATTATGATGTGGATGTATTTCTGTATGTACTGCATTTTAATTGGAGGAGAACTGAATGTGATGTTCGGAGAGAAGATAGAGGATTGATATAGAAGATGTCTATAAGCTTATGCGAAGAACTGATTTTACGCAAAATTTTCCTGGTGGTATCATAAAAGAAGAATCTGGATGCCGGGAGGGAGAAGAGATGGAAGAAAAATTTGATCTGAATGTCTGTTATAGAAAAGCATTTGAAGCATTGGGAATTACTGGATCTGTACAGAAGTTTGCAGATTATATTACAGAATATGCACCAATCGTTCTGATTGTATTAGACATTGGAGGAAAGGTGCTTGCAATGTCCCGCCAGGGAGAATATCATGAGACACTGCTTCCGAAAAGTATGGACAATAAACGAAGAGTTGAACTGATTTCACAGATGATTGCGTATCGGGCAAAAGAGGAAGGTGGCAATTCCATGCCTGTCGATGTACCGGGGGAGTATTACGCGGTGAATGAGATTGTTGTCAAAGGAGATGCAGAAGGTTTTGTTATTTCGATTCCGGAAGCGGGATTTTATAATGCCAAAAATGCAGAAGAATTATTGATTCAAGTGAATGATATAGTCTGCCAGGGGCTTGGTATGCTGCTGGAGCGGCAGGAGCAGCATTCCCATTCCCACATATCAACGATCCGTCGTGTGATTGCAAGACTTTTATTTGAAGGAGAAGGAAAACAGCTGCTTAATGGAACGAATGATATCTATAATGAATATGTTGTTGCGCCATTTCGCGTGGCAGTCGTACGTGCAGAAGTTTATAATAGTCTGCAGCTTCAAAAAGCAGCCAATTATGTCAGTGATGCCCATGAAAATGTATTTGTTTATATAGAAGATCAGTATGCATGCCTTCTTTTTACAGATATTCATACAGATGAATGTAGAAATAAGATCTGCAAGGTCATGGATAGCATGTGCGAAAAATACAAGTTGCTGTGTTGCCTGAGTGGAAGTTTTAATGAGATTGACCTGATTGATAAGAAACGTTTTATGTGTCAGAAAGCATTGGAGATTGCACATGGGCAGGAGCCGGGTAAGAGAAGTTTTCGGGAGGAAGACTATTATGTCCAGATTGTCTGTTCCTGCGCATTACCTTATATCGGGCATGCACGGTATCTGGAACGTGAACTTTCCGAGCTTGCCAGAGAAGATGAAGCAAAGGAAACGAAATTTTATGAAACATTAAAGCAGTATCTGCTTGTGGGCAATAATGTGAGCATGGCTGCAAAGAAAATGTTTATTCATAGAAATACAATGATTTACAGACTATCCAGAATTAATGAGATTCTGGGAGTGGATATTAATGAGCCGGGAATTGCTCATAAGATTTTAATAAGTATACTCCTGCAGGAACAGGAAAAAGAGGAGAAGTAAGTAATGGAGATTATCAAGGATTTGCCGGAAATCTTCGATGAGTTTGAGGACAAGAAAAAGCAGTCATTTTTGAAAGTAAAAGAATATAAGGAGAAGCAGATTCCGATAATCGGAGCCTATTGTTCATTTTTCCCAAGAGAAATTGCAGTTGCCATGGGAGCGATTCCTGTTGGTTTATGTTCGTCGTCGAATGAGACCGTAGAGATTGCTGAAAAAGTTTTGCCGAAGAATGTATGCCCGCTTATAAAATCCAGCTATGGCTATGCCATATCTGACCGAGGTCCATATTTTCATTTTGCGGATCTGGTTGTGGGAGAGACAACATGCGATGGCAAGAAAAAGATGTATGAACTGATGTCTGAGTTCAAGGAAGTGTATGTCATGGAATTGCCGAATACGCAGTCGGAAGGCGGACTCAGATTCTGGCGGGAAGAGATTATTCGATTTAAAGAATTTCTGGAAGAGTATTTTCAGGTAGTCATTACAGAGAATAATATCCGACGGGCAATCGTATCACAGAATAAGCGAAGAGAAGCATTGAAGAGATTTTATGGCCTGATGAAATTAGAACCGGCTCCAATAACGGGACTGGAACTTGGCAAGGTGCTTTACGGATCAAAATATCAGTTCGGTCAGGAAGAGATGACAAAAGAGTTGAATGAATTGTCAGATCGTATTCTGGAAGAATATGAGAAAGGGCATCATCTGGAAAAAAGACCAAGAATTCTGATTACCGGTTGTCCTATGGGAGAAGATACAAATAAAATTGTAGAGGCAATTGAGAATAATGGTGGAGTGGTAGTCGGGTTTGAAAACTGTACCGGGGCAAAAGCGGTAGAGCGTATGGTGGATGAAGATGATCCGGATGTCTATGGTGCAATCGCACGAAAGTATTTTAGTATAGGTTGTGCAATTATGACACCGAATAATAATCGTATACATCTTCTTGGAGAAATGATTGATGACTACCATGTAGATGGGGTCGTGGAGATGATATTATCCGGATGTCATTCTGTAGAAATGGAGTCTATCAGCGTGAAGAACTTTGTAAATGAAGAGAAGCATTTGCCATATCTGGCTGTAGTGACAGATTATTCTAAAGGTGATGTGGGACAATTAAATACAAGGCTGGCAGCGTTTGTAGAAATGATTCGTAAATAATTACAATTGACAAGGGTGCATTTATCAAATATAGATAGATGCACCCTGTTTTTGTGCAAATATAACATATATCTATAAAAAAATATATAGATAAAACCGATAATAATGAAGATTATATAGATAAAACCGATAAAATGTACAAAAATACGTTGCATAAATTGTGCACGGTGCACAATGAAAACGAAAAAGATTGGAATTATAAATGAAGAAATTATTGAGAAAGTTGTATAAAATAGGAAAAGTAATTTACAAGGAGGGAAAAACGTTGATTGAAATAAAAGATCTGAAAAAGATATGGGAAGACGATGGAAGCTCCGTTCTGGAAGGGATTAACCTGACAATTGAGGACGGAGATATTTATGCGTTAGTAGGTCGAAGCGGCGCAGGAAAATCTACACTTCTTCGCTGCATCAACGGTCTGACATCTTATCAGGAAGGAAGCCTGAAAGTAGACGGATGTGAGATCAAAGATTTGAAAGATAAAGAATTACGAGAATTCAGACGGCATGTTGGAATGATTTTTCAGCAATTTTCACTACTTGAGCGAGAAACCGTATATAAAAATGTTGCGCTTCCAATGCAGTGCTGGAAATATCCAAAAGACCAGATTGACAAAAAAGTAAAAGAACTTCTGGAGCTGGTCGGTCTTGGAGATAAGATGAATGTAAAACCAAGAAACTTAAGTGGTGGTCAGAAACAGCGTGTTGCAGTAGCAAGAGCGCTGACAATGGATCCGAAGATACTGCTTTGTGATGAGGCTACTTCAGCTCTGGATCCGAAGACGACCAATTCCATTTTGGACCTGTTGATGGAAATCAATCAGAAGCTTGGAATTACAGTCATCATCGTAACACATCAGATGGAAGTTGTAAGAAAAGCCTGTAATAAGGCATGCATTCTGGAGAATGGTAAGATTGCGGATGAGGGTACAGTAAAAGAAATCTTTATCAAGCAGCCACAGTCATTGAAGAGACTGCTTGGAGAAGAGACAGTAAAACTTCCGAAAGAAGGACACAATATCCAGATTGCACACCTTGTAAATAATATTCATGACGGAGAATTGTTTGCAAAGATGTCTAAGGATTTGAACTATGTATTCCCGATTCTGGATGGAAAGATTCAGGATTATCAGAACGACAGCATGGGAATTTTCACTATTAATGTGGATGATGAACATCTGAAATCTGTCGCAGATTACCTCACAAAAGAGGGCTTGAACTGGCATGAGATTGAGGAGCAATGTGAGACAAAGGAGGATGAAGAGTAATGACATTAACAAATTATTCATTTTGGCAATTATGTCAGATGTTGATCATACCTGCATTTTTTGCAACATTAAAAATGCTTGTAATTTCAGGAATTTTATCAACGATATTTGGATTTATATTTGGAGTAATCCTTGTTGTGACCGAAAAAGGCGGACTTTGTGAGAACATCGTAGTGAATCGTATTCTGGATTTCCTTGTAAATACGATTCGTTCATTCCCGTTCATCATCTTGTTGATTTCCATTATTCCATTTACAAGACTGATTGTGGGAACTTCTATTGGAGAAACGGCAGCGCTTGTACCATTGACTGTTGCATGTTCTCCGTTTATGGCACGTATTTTTCAGAACAGTTTTAAAGAAGTTGACCCTGCACTGATTGAAGCAGCTCAGTCATTTGGCGCTTCTAAAGTACAGATTATTGTAAAAGTCATGTTAAAGGAATCCGTTCCGTCCATTATTTCCGGATTATGTCTTGCAATCATCAACCTGCTTGGCTGTACAGCTATGGCGGGTGCAGTAGGAGCCGGTGGACTTGGAGCAACAGCGCTTACTTATGGATATCAGAACTTCAATCAGGAGATTATGTATTCCATCTGTGTGATTCTGGTAATTCTGGTTGCAATTATTCAGTACTTTGGAGA
>ERZ808240.2547-NODE-2547-length-19616-cov-3.398241_pt1 | contig 19616 bp, 17 predicted proteins | sample MGYA00521084_ERZ808240 | MGnify/ENA primary metagenome ERZ808240 (study PRJEB31516, sample SAMN03275571) | gut metagenome | biome: mammalia-associated habitat; material: feces | host: Papio cynocephalus | place: Kenya | collected 2012-08-06 ...
TTTACGGAGGGGAGCGAGCTTCCGGACGAGCTTCCGGAGAATATCCGCCTGGTCCAGGTGCCGGAGTCCGTGATGGAGTCCGTGTCTCCCGCCAAGACGCCCCAGGGTGTGCTGGCCGTCTGCGCCATGCCGCCGGCGGAGCTGCCGGAGCGGCTGGACGGCAAGCATTATGTGATTCTGGACGGAGTTCAGGACCCGGGAAACGTGGGAACCATCCTCCGCACGGCGGATGCTTTCTGGGCGGACGGCGTGTTTTTGCTCAATGCCTGCGCGGATCTGTACGGCCCCAAGACGGTACGGGCCTCCATGGGAGCGGTGTTCCGCTGTCCGGTGTGGTCCTGCACGCCGGAGCGGCTGAAGACGCTGCTGGATGACAGCGACATCCCCCTGTATGGCGCCGCGGTCCGGGAGGATACCCGGGACGTCCGGGATGTGGACTACAGCCGGGCCGCCGTGGCCATCGGCAGCGAGGGACAGGGCCTGTCCCGGGAGCTGCTGGAGCTGTGCACCCGGACGGTGAAGATTCCCATGAGCGTCCACTGCGAGTCCCTGAACGCGGCGGCGGCGGCCGCCGCTCTGCTGTGGGAGATGGCCCGGGGAGATTCCCTCAGCAGAAGCTGAGAAAACAGGAGGAAGGCGGGGAAAGCCATGGCGTCTGTTCAATACTGGCTCTGGCTGGCGGAGCTTCCCGGACTGCGCCGGGGGACCCGGCTGGCCCTGATGGAGCATTTTGCGTCTCCGGAGGAGGTCTATTTTGCCGCGCCGGAGGAGATTCTGCTCACCCGCGGCATGACGAAGGAGCAGGCCCGCTGCCTGGAGGACAAGCGTCTGGACCGGGCCGAGAAAATTCTGGAGGAGTGCAGCCGCCTTCATTTCCGGATTCTGACGATTCAGGACGCGGATTATCCTCAGCGCCTGAAAAATATTTACGAGCCGCCCTGTGTCCTTTATACAAGGGGCAGCCTGCCTGACGTGGACGAGGAAGCGGCGGTGGCTGTGGTGGGAACCCGGAGCTGTACGCCCTACGGGCTGGCTGCCGCGGAGAAGATCAGCGGCCAGCTGGCCGCCGGGGGCGCTCTGGTGGTCACGGGTCTGGCCCGCGGAATCGACTCCGCTGCTGCCAGAGGCGCTTTGCGGGCAGGCGGCAGGGTGATCGGCGTGCTGGGCTGCGGCCTGGACGTGGTGTATCCCCGGGAAAACCACTATCTCTATGAGGATGCGGCGGCTGCCGGGGCGCTGATATCGGAGTATCCTCCCGGTACTGAGCCGGCGGGGAATCATTTTCCCGCCCGGAACCGGATCATCTCCGGACTGTCTCTGGCCACGCTGGTGGTGGAGGCCCCGGCGGGCAGCGGAGCGCTGATTACCGCCGAAACGGCTCTGGAGCAGGGACGGGACGTCTACGCCGTTCCCGGCCCCATCGACGCGCCCGGCAGCGCGGGCTGCATCAGCCTTCTGCGGGAGGGCGCCGGCATAGCCGCGGAGGGCTGGGATATTCTGCGGGATTATGAGGGACGATATCCGGGCAGAATTCACCCGGACGCCTCCCAGCGGGAACCGGAGAGAGTGCGGGGCTACCGCGGCCGGGAGGAGGCGGCTCAGCCGCCGGCGAAAAAGCTTCCGGATATGCTGAGCCTGTCCAGAGACGGCGCCGGATTGACGGACGATCAGGTGGCGCTTCTGCGGACGCTGACGGCGGAGCCCATGCTGGTGGACGACCTGATCGAAGCCGCCGGCATTCCCGCCAGGCGGGTGCTGTCGGCTCTGACCATGCTGGAGATTGAGGAGTACGCCGAGCAGTTTCCGGGAAAACGGTATGCCCGGAAGGTGGAGCTGACGGACTAATGAAGGGCGCCGCCGGGCTTCCCGGAAGATTCTGAGCGATATTTCGTATCAGAGAGGGACGGATATCCCTTGTCTGACTTTGGAGGTAACTATGGCAAAACACAGTTTGGTGATCGTGGAATCTCCCGCGAAAGCCAAGACCATCGGAAAATATCTGGGAAAGGATTTTGAAGTCAAGGCCTGCATGGGGCACTTGCGGGATCTGCCGAAAAGCACGCTGGGCGTCGATCTGGAGCATGATTTTGAACCGGTTTACCAGCCCATCAAGGGCAAAGAGGACATCATCAGCGACCTGAAAAAATCCGCGAAGGACGCGGATATGGTCTATCTGGCGACCGACCCAGACCGCGAGGGAGAGGCGATTTCCTGGCACCTGAAGGCGCTTTTGGGCCTGCCGGATGAAAAGACAAAGCGGGTGACCTTCAACGAGATCACCAAGAAGGTGGTGCAGGAGAGCATCCGGAAGCCCAGGGCCATCGACCAGAATCTGGTGGATGCCCAGCAGGCCCGCCGGATTCTGGACCGGATCGTGGGCTATGAGCTCTCTCCGCTGCTGTGGAAGAAGATCCGCAGAGGCCTGTCCGCCGGACGGGTCCAGTCTGTGGCCACCCGGATGGTGGATGACCGGGAACGGGAAATCGAGGCGTTCCAGCCTCAGGAGTACTGGACGCTGGACGCCAGCCTCATGGGGGATGACGCGAAGAAGACCGTCTTCTCCGCCCATTACCACGGGAAAAACGGGAAAAAGGCGGAGATGAAATCCCGGCAGGACGTGGACGCCGTAATTCAGGAGACCAGAAGCGCGGTGTTTGCCGTGAAGGCCGTCAAGCGCACGGACAAGCAGCGCAGCCCCTCTCCGCCGTTTACCACCTCCACCATGCAGCAGGAGGCGTCCAGAAAACTCAGCATGACTCCCCGGCGGACCATGGCCATCGCCCAGCAGCTGTATGAGGGTGTGGACATCGAGGGCGAGGGCACCGTGGGTCTGATTACCTATATGCGTACGGACTCCCTGCGCCTGAGCGAGGAGGCCGTGGCCGCCGCGCGGAGCTTCATCTCCGGGCGGTACGGACAGAATTACTGCCCGGCTCAGCCCAACCGGTACAAGGCGAAGGCCACCGCGCAGGACGCCCATGAGGCCATCCGGCCCAGCAATGTGGAGCTGACGCCGGAGATGGTGAAAGGCTCCCTGACCGGAGAGCAGTACCGGCTGTACCGGCTGGTATGGAGCCGGTTTGTGGCCTGCCAGATGGCCAACGCCGTCTACGACAGCGTTTCCGTGGACATTGACGCCGCGGGCCACAGCTTCCGGGCCAGCTCCTCCAGCCTGAAATTCTCCGGCTATACCGCCGTGTACGAAGAGGGCAAGGACGACGAGAAGGAGGAGAAGGAATCTCCGCTTCCCGCCCTGCAGGAGGGCGAAGTCCTGATTCTCCGGGATTTCAGCCCGGACCAGCACTTTACCCAGCCTCCCGCCCACTATACCGACGCCACCCTGATCCGCGCCATGGAGGAGCAGGGAATCGGACGGCCCTCCACCTACGCCCCCACGGTGTCCACGATTCTGGACCGGGAGTATGTCATCAAAGAGGGAAAGTATCTGAAGATGACCAATCTGGGCCGGGTGGTGACGGCGCTGATGCGGGAGAAATTCCCGGATATCGCGGACATGAAGTTTACCGCCAACATGGAGGGCAGGCTGGACGCCGTGGAAGAGGGGACCACCCCCTGGAAGACCGTTCTGCGGGATTTCTACGGCGAGTTCGACCAGAACCTGAAGCAGGCGGAAAAGGATCTGGAGGGCACCCGGATCAAGGTCCCGGACGAGGTCAGCGAGGAAATCTGCCCGGAGTGCGGGCGGAACCTGGTGGTCAAATCCGGGCGGTTCGGCCGGTTCCTGGCCTGTCCCGGGTATCCGGAGTGCTCCTTTACCATGCCGCTGGTGGTGGAGATGCCCGGCCGCTGTCCCAAGTGCGGCGGACGGCTGATGAAGCGCACCGGCACCAGCAAGAAAACCGGAAAGCAGTACGCCTACTACTGCTGTGAAAACCGGAACAGTAAGAACGAGGCGGACAGATGCGATTTCCTCACCTGGGACGTCCCCACGAAGGAGGACTGCCCGGTCTGCGGCCATACCATGTTCAAGCGGGCGGGCAAGGGCTTCCGGAAGCCCTTCTGCATCAATCCGGAATGCTCTAATTTCCTGCCGGAGGATCAGCGGGGCTATCCCCGCCGGAAACCGGCGGAGGAGACGGAGGGAGCCGCCGCGGAGGCGGCGGAAGCTCCCGCGCAGCCGAAGGAGGAAGCCGCGGCAGGCAAAAAGCCGGCCGCGAAGAAGCCCGCCGGAAAGAAGCCGGCGGCGAAGAGCGCCTCGGCGGGCAGGGCCGCGTCTGCGAAGAAGAAGCCTGCCGCTTCCGGAAAAACGGCGGAAAAGAAGGCCCCAGCCAAAAAGGCATCCGCAAAAAAGGCGGAGCCTGAAAAGGATACGTGACGGGCGGAACGGCTGGCGCCCGCCGGACGCGGGAGGCCTCTGACCGCGATCAAACACGCTGAAAGAAGGAATTCGATGAATGTCACCGTGATCGGAGCCGGCCTGGCCGGCAGCGAGTGCGCCTGGCAGCTGGCCCAGCGGGGCATCCAGGTGGAGCTGCGGGAGATGAAGCCGCAAAAGCGGATTCCCGCCCATGTCACCAATGATTTTGCGGAGCTGTGCTGCTCCAACTCTCTGCGCTCCGACCAGCTGGAAAATGCGGTGGGTCTTCTGAAGGAGGAACTGCGCCGCCTGGACTCGCTGATTCTCCAGTGCGCCGACGCCACCCGGGTGGAGGCCGGCGGCGCGCTGGCGGTGGACCGGCAGGGATTTTCCAGAATGGTCACGGAGAAGATCCGGAGCCATCCCAACATCGCTGTGACGGAGGGGGAGGTTTCGTCGGTCCCCGAAGAGGGCACCGTGGTGATTGCCTCCGGCCCGCTGACCTCCGACGCGCTGGCGGACGCGCTGGGGACGCTTTTGGGAGCGGATACCGCCCTCCATTTCTACGATGCCGCCGCGCCGCTGGTGTCCGCCGCCAGCGTGGATATGGACAGGGCCTGGCTGGGCTCCCGGTATGACCGGGGAACGGCGGACTATGTCAACTGCCCCATGACGGAGGAGGAGTACGGCGCGTTCTGGGAGGCGCTGACCACCGCGCAGGAGGCGGAGGTCCACGGCTTTGAGGACAAGATGGTGTTTGAAGGCTGCATGCCGGTGGAGGTCATGGCCCGCCGGGGCCGGGATACGCTGCGCTACGGTCCGCTCAAGCCCCGGGGATTGAAGGACCCCCGCACCGGGAAGGAGCCTTATGCCGTGGTACAGCTCCGCCGGGACAACAGCGGCGGCACGGTGTACAATCTGGTGGGCTTCCAGACGCATCTGCGCTTCCCGGAGCAGCGCCGGGTGTTTTCCATGATTCCCGCGCTCCGCGGCGCGGAATTCCTGCGCTACGGGGTCATGCACCGGAACACCTTTCTGGACTCTCCCCGGCTGCTGGACCGGTATTACCGGCTGAAAAAAGACCCCCGGATCTCCTTCGCCGGGCAGATGACCGGCGTGGAGGGATACGTGGAGTCTGCCGCCAGCGGGTTTCTGGTGGGCGTGGAGACGGCCCGGCGCCTTCTGGGACAGCCCCCGGTGGATTTTCCTCAGGAGACGGCCATCGGCGCGCTGGGCCTGTATATTTCCAATCCCTCGGTGACGGTGTTCCAGCCGATGAATATCAACTTCGGCATCATCCCGCCGCTGGATCACCGGGTAAAGGGAAAACGCAACAAGAACGCGGAGCTGTCGGCAAGATCGCTGGAGATCATTGACCGCCGGAAGGAGGAAATACTGCCATGAAGATTATCGTGGACGCCATGGGCGGAGACAACGCCCCTCAGGCCGCCGTACAGGGGGCCTTGGACGCGGCGAAGGAACTGGGCGTGAGCGTTTTGCTGGTTGGCCGGACGGAGGACATCCTCCGGGCTGTGCAGGCCTGCGGCCAGAAGGATCTGCCCGCCGGCGTTGAGATTCACAACGCCACAGAGGTGGTGGAGATCGCGGATGACCCTGCCTTTGCGTTTAAGAAAAAGAAGGATTCCTCCCTGACCGTGGGACTGAACCTTCTGCGGGACGGAGCGGGAGATGCCTTTGTCTCCGCCGGCTCCACAGGCGCGCTGCTGTCCGGAGCCACGCTGGTGACGAAGCGGATCCGCGGCATCCGCCGGGCGGCCATGGCCCCCCAGGTGCCCTGCCTGGGCGGACATTTCGTCCTGTGCGACTGCGGCGCCAATGCGGAGTGCACGGCGGAATATCTGCTGCAGTTCGCCTATCTGGGCAGCTTTTACGCCAAGCGGATGATGGAAATTGAAAATCCGCGGGTGGCGCTGCTGAACATCGGCGCGGAGCCGGAGAAGGGCGATCCTCTGCGGCATGAGGCCTATGCCGCGCTGAAGGCGGCCGGGGAGGCCGGACGGGTGAATTTTACCGGCAATATCGAGGCCACCGACGCCATGATGGGCGGCGCGGACGTGGTGGTCGCGGACGGCTTTACGGGAAATATCATGCTCAAAAGCATGGAGGGAACCGCGAAGTTTCTCGGCAAGGCGCTCAAGCAGATGTTCCTGTCGGGCACAAAAACCAAGCTGGCGGCCGCGATGGTGAAGGACGATCTGGCATCGTTCAAAAAGCTGATGGACCCCAGCGAGATCGGCGGGACGCCGTTTTTGGGAATTTCCCGGCCGGTGATCAAGGCCCATGGTTCCTCGGACGCCCGGGCCATTTACAACGCGGTCCGGCAGGCCCGGGATTTTGCTCTCAGCGGCTTTATCCGGGATATTGAGGAGAATATTGAGTATATGAAGGTCGCATCTTCTTCAGAAAAAGCCTGATTTCCTATTGACAGGGCGGCGGGGATTGCCGTATGATACCGTCAGTCAGAAAGGGCGGTTTTGGAAATTGCCCCTGAAAAATCCGATGATTCCTTTAAGGAGTGAACAGAGCAGATGTCAATTGAGGAAGTATTTCAGAAGATGCAGGAACTGGTGGCGGAGCAGTTCGCCAAGGAGCCGGAGGACGTGACCATGGACACCTCGTTTGAAGAGGACCTGGGCGCGGATTCCGTGGACCTGGTGGAGCTGGTAATGGCCATGGAGGAAGAATTCGACGTTGGGGAGATTCAGGAGGACGATCTGTCCGGCATCAAGACGGTGGGCGACGCCGTGCGCTATATTGCCGCGAAGGCGGGCGAATGAATCATAGAGGGGGGAATCCGGCGGCTGAAACCGGAGCGCGCAAGCATTCCGGAGCGGCGGGATTTTCTCAAGCTTCAACGGTGCAGATAGAGAAGATTTCCAATTGCGGAGGCGGCCTGCCATCGGCATGAGCCTCATCAGAAAGGACAGGTCATGGAGGGTCTGGAAGAAAAACTGAATTACACATTTCGGAACAGGCAGCTGCTCTGCGAGGCGCTGAACCACAGCTCCTACGCCAACGAGCACCGCAGCGCCCACATCAGAAGCAACGAACGCCTGGAGTTTCTGGGGGATTCCGTGCTGGGCTTTGTAGCGGCTGAGTTTCTGTTTCTCCAGCATCCGGATCTGCCGGAGGGAGATTTGACCCGAATCCGGGCGGCCCTGGTTTGTGAGCAGAGCCTGTATGAAGTGGCTCAGAAGCTGGAGCTTGGAAAATATCTGAAGCTGGGAAAGGGCGAGGAGGCCGGCGGCGGCCGAACCCGCACCTCCATCCTGGCGGACGCGACAGAGGCTGTTTTTGCCGCGGTCTATCTGGACGGCGGCATGGATGCCGCTTCCTCGCTGATTCACCGGGTTTTGCTGGAGGCCGAGAAGGAAGAGGCCGTGGAGGAACGCCGGAGAGATTATAAAACGGCTCTTCAGGAGCTGGTTCAGCGCCAGGCGAATCAGGACCTGACCTACCGCATGGCGGGAGAGGCGGGGCCCGATCACAATAAAACCTTCGCGGCAGAGGTCCTTCTCAACGGACAGCTGATCGGAACCGGAACCGGGCACAGTAAAAAAGAGGCGGAGCAGGATGCCGCGGCTACTGCCCTGTCAAGGCTGGAAGAACAGGCTTAAAGCGGGAGGACCGTCTTGGACGGTCCTCCAATTTTCTGCCCCGGCGGAGAGAAAGTTCTGGGACCGCGTCTGCGGAAATACCACTGGAATTTGACAGGGAACCATGCTATACTGATTTTGATGATCCGGGAGATCGCTTTCGGCGGCGGCCGCCGCAGACGCGCCCGGGGAATCTCCCGCCGGGGACGGACTTGATTTTAGGAGTGTGACATTGTGTCGTTGCTGTCATCGATCATTTTGGGACTCATTCAGGGGCTGGCCGAGTTTTTGCCCATCTCCAGCTCCGGCCATCTGGCGATCGCGGGCCATTTGCTGAGCTCCTTTCACGCGGAGGACATCCCTCCGTTTTTTGACGTGCTGCTGCATCTGGGTACGCTGGTGGCGGTCTTTATTGCCTACTGGGGCGAGATCTGGGATATGATTCTGGAATTTTTCCGGGCCATCGGGGATCTGGCCCACGGCGTTTCCACCAGACCGGTGCCGCCGGCCCGCCGGATGATTCTGCTGATTATCGTGGGAACCCTGCCCCTGTTCGTGATTCTGCCGGTGAAGGATGCCATCGAGAGCCTGTCCGACAATCTCCTGTTTGTGGGGGCGGCGCTGATTGTGACCGGCGTGCTGCTGTTTGTCAGCGACCGGGTGCGGAAGGGCCGCAAGACGGAGAAGAGCGCTACCATGCTGGACGCTCTTCTGGTGGGCGCGGCCCAGGCGGCGGCCACCTGCCCCGGCCTGTCCCGCTCCGGCACTACCATTACCGCTGGATGCCTCCGGGGCTTTGAACGGAAGTTCGCTGTCCGGTATTCCTTCCTGATGTCGATTCCCGCTGTTCTGGGCGCGAATATTCTGACGCTGAAGGACGCGCTGGGGGCCGGGATCATCTGGGAGGATGTGCCCGTGTACATCGTCGGCGTTGTGGTGGCGGCTGTCTCCGGCTATTTCTGCATCCGGCTGCTGAAGATGATTGCCGATAAGGGAAAGTTCGGATGGTTTGCGTATTACTGCTGGGCCGCGGGACTGCTGACGCTGGTCCTGACGGTTTTGGAATGAGGCGTTCCGGCGTCCGCCGCCGCCTGAGACATTACGGAAGATCTGGAGGTGCCCGCTGTGGCTGCAACCGCTCCTAAAAAGTCATCAACCAGAAAAAGCGCGTCGGGAAGAAGCGGAGGCCGGAGCGGCTCCCGCTCCGGAAGGACGCCTCAGCCGTCGAAGCGGCCCATTCGCCGGGAGGTATGGGGAGTGATTTTCCTGATCCTGACTCTCTGCGTGACGGTGGGCTATTTCGGCGTCTCCGCGCTGTTGATTGACGGTCTGGCTCTGCTGCTCAAGGGTCTGCTGGGCTATGGATATTATCTGACGGGCCCGGCGCTGCTGCTGGCCGCGATGATACTGCTCTTTCACCACGGCCGGCCCGTTACGCTGCGGGTGAGCTGCGCGCTGCTGCTGCCGGTGCTGTTCGGCTCTCTGGGGCATATGGTGCTGTGCAGGGAGGTCTATTCCGCCTCTCCCACCATTGTCAAGTATCTCTGGGACGACGGCGTTGCGATGGAGAGCGGCGGCGTGCTTTCCGGCCTTCTGGCGCAGGGCTGCGTGGCGGTGTTCTCCAAGGTTGCCTCCATTATCCTGTTTACAGCGCTGTTCGCGGTGCTGCTGATGGCGGCCCTCCGGCTGACTGTCGGCGCGATGATCGAAAAGAGCCGGAACCGGCCCCGGTATGAGGAAGAGCCGGATTGGCCGGCGGAGCCTGCCATCCGGATGGTTCCCATCGAAGAGCCCCGGCGGCCTGCGGCGGCGGGCCGTCCGAAGCCTGTGATTGATATTCCGCTGGACGGCGAAGATGCTGCCGGACCGGTGAAAAAGTCCGGATTGTTTACGGGCTTTTTCCGCCATAAGGCGGAGCAGATGAAAACGCCCGATCAGCTGCTGGCGGAGCCCGCGGCCGCGGCGGAGGCTGCGCCCCGGCAGGCGTCTCCCGCGATTCCGGAACAGGAGACGGCGCCCATTGTGGTCCGTGCCGCAACCATCACGCCGGCGCCGCTGACCGCGGAGGATATGGCCCCGCCGGTGCCGGAGAGCCATCCGGCGGCGGAGAAGAGCGCGGCGCCGGAGGAGGCTCCGGCGATCCGGACGGCGCCGGAGAGCAAGAAAAAGAACGCCGCCGAGCTGGCGGCGGCCACTGCCGCGATTACGGAGGAAATCGCGCAGAAGGCGGCCGCGGAAGGGGAGGACGCCTATCAGTATCCGCCCATTACCCTGCTGAACGAGAATCACGGGGGCAATTACGCCGAGGCAGGGGCGGAGCTGCGGAACAATTCCCGGCGGCTGTCGGATACCCTCACCAGCTTCGGCGTGGACGCCCGGCCGGGAGAGGTGATTCACGGCCCCTCCGTGACCCGGTATGAGTTTGTGCTGGATCAGGGCGTCAAGCTCAGCAAGATTACCAATCTGGCGGATGATATCGCGCTGGCCCTGGGCGCCACCGGCGTCCGGATCGCGCCCATTCCGGACAAGATTTCCGTTGTCGGCATCGAGGTTCCCAATAAGCAGGTAACGCCGGTGCTGATCCGGGATGTTATTGAGTCCCGGGCCTTTCAGGAGCATCCGTCCAAGGTGGCCTTTGCCCTGGGCAAGGACATCAGCGGAAGCTGCGTGGTGGGCAATATCGGCAAGCTGCCCCACGTTCTGATTGCCGGTACCACCGGCTCCGGCAAGTCGGTATGCACCAACTCACTGATTGTCAGTCTGCTGTACAAGTCCTCGCCGGAGGATGTCCGGTTTATCATGGTGGACCCCAAAATGGTGGAGCTGGCGCCCTATAACGGGATTCCTCATCTGCTGATTCCGGTGGTGACGGACCCCAAAAAGGCCGCCGGTGCGCTCCAGTGGGCGGTCTATGAAATGATGAAGCGGTATAAGCTGTTTTCCGAGCACAACGTGAAGGATCTGGCCGGCTATAATGCTCTGGCCAGAACCAGCGACGAGCTGGAGCACATGGCCTCCGTGGTGGTGGTGATTGACGAGCTGGCGGATTTGATGCTGGTGGCGGCGAAAGAGGTGGAGGAATCCATCTGCCGCGTGGCGCAGATGGGCCGCGCGGCCGGGGTGCATCTGGTGATTGCCACCCAGCGTCCCTCCTCGGACGTGATTACCGGACTGATGAAGGCCAACATCCCCTCCCGGATTGCTTTTGCGGTGGCGTCCTCTCTGGAGTCCCGCATCATTCTGGATCCCACCGGCGCTGAAAAGCTGGTGGGCAAGGGCGACATGCTCTACGCGCCTCTGGGGGTTGGCAAGCCCACCCGTGTGCAGGGCTGCTTTATCGCCCCGGAGGAAATTGAACGGGTGGTGCAGTTCATCAAGCAGACCGGGGAAGCCCAGTATGACGATGAGGTTATCGCAAAGATTGAGGAGTCTGTTCAGGAGAAGGGCGGAAAGGGCGGAAGCTCCGGCCCCGCTCAGGACAGCACCGCCGATGAGGGCGACGAGCTGCTGCCGGCCGCAGTGGACGTGGTGCTGGAAACGGGACAGGCCTCGGTGTCCATGCTTCAGCGGCGGCTGAAGCTGGGGTATTCCCGGGCGGCCCGTCTGGTGGACCAGATGGAAGAGCGGGGGATTGTCGGCCCCTTTGAAGGCTCAAAGCCCCGGCAGCTCCTGATTACGAAGGAGAAGTGGGAAGAGATGAAGATGGGCGGCGCCCAGTCTGCGTCTCCGGCGGATTCCGCGGGGGAAGAGTAAGGGCGGCATTTTCGTCTCTTGACAAATCCGCAGGATGACGTATAATAGAAACAGCAATGCGATGAGAAAGCCAGCTTCCTGAAACCGGCTCTCAGCGAGAGGGATTTGGTGCAAGCCCTCAGCCAAGGACGGGGAGCAGCCACTTTTGAGCGGCCTGCGAAGAGCAGGACGGTTCATCCACGTTATCGGATGGTATGAGATGGCCTGTTCAGGGCCAGATCAGGGTGGTACCGTGGAGATGTATTTTCCGCCCCTGACGTATGTCAGGGGCGGTTTTTTTATCCCCGGGTTCTCCCCATCCGCCCGTTTCCGCCGCCGGCGCGGGGACGACGCGGAAAATTGTTCAAACACAGGAGCCCTGTTCCTCCCGCCTGTGGCCGCGGCGCGGAAAGGAAACAGAACGGTTTATATTTGTCAAGGAGGGTTTAGCCGATGCGCTTTTCTCAGAAAATTCAAAGCTGCAATCTGTCTCCCATTCGGAAGTTTCATCCGTATGCCGTTGAGGCGGAGGCAAAGGGAAGGAAAATTTATCACCTCAATATCGGACAGCCGGATATCGAGACGCCGAAGGAGTTCTTCGCGGCGATCCGGGGCTTCAGCGATCCGGTGCTGGCCTACGCCCCATCCGCCGGAATTCCCAGCTATGTGGAATCCGTCCGGGGCTATTACAGAGGACTGGGAATTGAACTGGATACCGGCGATATTCTCGCCACCAACGGCGGCAGTGAGGCGCTGCAGATTGTCCTTCAGTGCATTCTGGACGAGGGAGATGAGGTGCTGGTTCCGGAACCCTTCTATCCCAATTACAATACCTTTACCCGGCTGGCGGGCGGTGTGATTCATCCCATCCATACCTCGGCGGAGGAGGGCTTCTTTTACGGCGACCGGGACCGTATTGAGGCGGAGATTACGCCGAAAACCAGAGCGATTCTCATTACCAATCCCGGCAATCCCACGGGAGCGATTCTCTCTCCGGAGTCTACCCGCATGATCGCGGATGTGGCGCGGGATCATGGCCTGTTTGTCATTGCCGATGAGGTATACCGAGAGTTTGTCTATGGCGGCGAGAAGATCGTCAGTCTGGCGGAATTCCCGGATGTGGCCCAGAACGTGGTCATCATCGACTCCATTTCCAAGCGGTTCTCCGCCTGCGGCGCCCGGATCGGCGCGCTGATTTCCCGGAACAGGGAGCTGATCGGTCAGGCCATGAAAATCTGTCAGGGCCGTCTGTGCTGCTCCACGCTGGACCAGCTGGGAGCCGCCGCCCTCTATTCCGCCGGCCCGGCCTACTTTGCCGCCCAGAAGGAGGAGTACCACCGCCGCCGGGATACGGTCATGGCGAAGCTGGCCCAGATTCCCGGCGTGGTCTGCAAATGCCCGGAGGGAGCCTTCTACCTCATGGCGAAGCTTCCGGTGGACAACGCCGACAACTTCCAGAAATGGCTGCTGACGGAATTCGAGGACCATGGCGACACGGTGATGTTTGCTCCCGGCGAGCAGTTTTACGCCACGCCCGGCAAGGGAAAAGATGAGATCCGCATCGCCTATGTGCTGAAACAGGCGGATCTGGAGCGGGCCATGGATCTGCTGGCGCTGGGAATTCAGGCCTATCAGAAAAGGGGGGCGCAGGCATGATCCGCCATATTGTGATGTGGAAGTTCCGTCCCGGCACAGAGCGGGAACAGGAGCAGTTCCTCACGGGACTCCGGAATTTGCAGGGCGTGATTCCGGAGCTGCTGAAATCCGAGGTGGCCGTCAATGTGGCTCCCGAAAATTATGACGCCGTCCTGGTTTCGGAATTTGCGTCTCTGGAGGATCTGGACCGCTATAAAAACGACCCCCGCCACAAGGCGGTTTCCGCGATCTGCAAGTCCATCCGGGAGGACCGGGTGGCCGTGGATTATCTGTTCTGATTGGAAAACGGGACGGGCGGCCACGGCGGGAAAGGCTTTACGCCTTCTTTACATGCAATATAGCAGCGGGTATGCTATAATAAACCGGACATCTGATATTTTCCGCTTTGGAGGTTTTTTCTGCACCATGGACACAGCCGGAAACGACTCTGACCCTGAACGAAACAACAGCCAGAAGAAAGCTTTCAGGCAATCAATGGGCACAGTCTGCGCAAAACGCGCAGACTGTGCCTCTGTGCGTTTTATCAGGAGAAAAGAAAGAGGGATATGATTTGGAAGACTCTGTTTTGATGATGCTGCTGCTTCAGGCAATTCTGATTCTGCTCAACGCCGTGTTTGCCTGCGCGGAGATTGCCGTGCTGTCTGTCAATGAAGTACGGCTGAATAAGCTCTGCGCGGAGGGAAACAAGAAGGCGAAACGGCTTGCCCGCCTGACGGGCCAGCCGGCGAAATTTCTCGCGACCATTCAGGTGGCCATTACGCTGTCCGGCTTTCTGGGCAGCGCCTTTGCGGCGGATAATTTTTCCGACGGCCTGGTAGAGTGGCTGGTGCGCCTCGGCGTGGGAATTCCAAGAAAGACGCTGGACACCATTGCGGTGATTCTGATTACCCTGATTCTGTCCTATTTTACGCTGATTTTCGGAGAGCTGGTTCCCAAGCGGGTCGCCATGAAGAAATCCGAGCAGCTGGCCATGGCGGTCTCCGGTCTTGTGTCGGTCATTGCGAAGCTGTTTGCGCCCATCGTGTGGTTCCTGTCCGTTTCCACCAACGCGGTGCTCAGGCTGATTGGGATCGATCCGACGGAGGAAGAGGAAAAGCTGGGAGAAGAGGATATCCGGCTGATGGTGGACGCCAGCAGCGAAAAGGGCGGCATCGACCACGAGGAAAAGGCGTTTATTCAGAATGTCTTTGAATTTGACGACCTGACGGCAGGGGAGATTGCCACGCACCGGACGGACGTGGATCTGCTCTGGCTGGATGAGCCTATGGAGGTCTGGGACGATACCATTCATCATACCCGCCATACCCGCTATCCGGTCTGTCAGGACTCTCCGGACAATGTGGTCGGCATCCTCAATGCCAAGGATTATTTCCGGCTCCATGACAGGAGCCGGGAAAGCGTCATGGCTGCCGCCGTCCGCGCACCGTATTTTGTACCGGAGACCATTAAGGCCGACGTGCTGTTCCGGAATATGAGGCGCGGCGGAAATTCCCTTGCCGTGGTGCTGGACGAATACGGCGGCATGGTGGGCATTGTCACACTCAATGATCTGGTGGAGCAGCTGGTGGGGGATTTTGCCGATGACAGCGCCGCCGGCTCCGGCGGCGCGCCCAGCATTCAGAATCTGGGAGACGGAAGCCTGGAAGTGAGCGGCAACGCGGAGCTGAGCGATCTGGAGGAAGCACTGGGCGTCAAGCTGAACCGGGAGGGCCACGATACGCTTACCGGCCTGGTTTTTGATGCCCTGGGCGTGATCCCGGATGACGGAAAGCAGGATATTACGCTGGATACCGCCGGGCTACATATCCATATCAGCTGCGTGGAGGACCATCAGGTTTCCAGGGCCGAGGTCAGCCTGCTGCCCCGGGCGGAGGAAGCGCCCGCGGACTGAGCGGACCGCCGTCCGGGCATGGCGGGAGAAAAAACAGCGGCGCCGCACCAGGAAAGCCGCGGCGCTTTGCGGAGAGTTTGCGTCCTGACTTTGCTGTGATTTCCTGTCATACACGTTTCGTCAGCTTGTCAAAAAAGCCTCGGGGAGCTTCACACCCGCGGGCGCGAGATGCGGTTTCATTGTTTTCCGCCGCGGCACGCCCCAGGGCGGCCTCTCATCCCCATGCCGGGAAATTCACCTCCCGTACGCGGCGGAAAACAATTCCACCGGAACCAGCGTCGAATTGTCCTCCAAATGCGGACAACCGAGAAGCGGAGCACAGAGAGGCCTTCCCCAAAAGCGGCTTTTCCGCTTTTTTGACACTCTCGGTATTACCGCGAAGCCGCGTCAGCGCGCGGAATTTGCTTGCAGATTGCGTTTGTTTCATGATGCGGTATTGCCTCAAAACGAAAATTTTTTATTGACAAATTAAAAAGATGCAGTATCATCTAATTGCGATTAGTTGATACTGCATCTTTTTCAGGAGGCGGGTATGGATATTACCAGAAGAAAGATCACGAAAATTGCCCGGGAGGTGGGAAAGTTCACCGTCCGCACCCTGCGGGCGGAGGGGATCGGCACCGGAGAGTTTGACACGCTCCATGCCATCCGAAAAAATCCGGGCATCACACAGGCCGGCGTCTGCCGGATTACCGGGCTGGACAAGGGCGCCATCGCCCGGCAGACGGCGAGTCTGGAGGCCAAGGGCTATCTGGTTCGGAAGGAGAATCCGGCGGACAGGCGCAGTCAGCTGCTGTTTGCCACAGAGCGGGCGGAGAGCCTGAAAAATTCCAAGGCGCAGATTGAGGCGCGGTTTTATGAGTGGCTGCTGGAGCCGCTGACGGAGGAAGACCGGGAGGAATTCGCCCGTCTGCTGGATGTGCTGTACCGGCGGTGCAAAGCGGAGAGCAAATCGGATTTTATGAACATGAGGGAACTTGTAAAGGACGGCGGAGAACATGAAGAAGCGTGAAAAAAAACTCTCTCAGGCCATGATGTTTATTCTGATGTTTGGAATCGTCAGCCTGTTTTCAGACATGACCCATGAGGGCGCGTCCAGCATCCGGGGAGCGTATCTGTCTTTGCTGGGGGCTTCGGCGGGGACGATCGGATTCATCTCCGGACTGGGCGAATTCATCGGGTATTCCATGCGGTATGTATTTGGCAAGCTGACAGACCGGACGAAGCATTACTGGACCATGACCATCGCCGGTTATGTGCTGGATGTTCTGGCGGTTCCGGCGCTGGCGCTGGTAGGGAAGAACGGCTGGGTCTGGGCCTGTGCCCTGCTGGTTGTCCAGCGGATGGGAAAGGCGATCAAGAAGCCCGCGAAGGACACGATTATGTCCTTCGCCGCCTCCCAGGAGGGCGTGGGAAAGAGCTTCGGCATTCAGGAGGTCCTGGACCAGATCGGCGCGTTTCTGGGCCCGGTGCTGCTGTATCTGGTGATGCTGTTTCAGAAGGGCGGCTCCACGCTCAAAGGATACGCGGTCTGCTTTGCGGTTCTGGCGGTCCCGGGGGCGGTGACGCTGATCCTGCTGGCGGCAACCAAGCGGAAGTTCCCCAACCCGGAGCAGTTTGAGCCGGAGCCGAAGGAGTATGTCCCCTTCCGGATGAAAAAGGAGTTTGTGTACTATATCGCGGGCATCAGCCTGTTTGCCTTCGGGTTTATTGATTACTCCATCGTTGTGATGCATGTGTCCCGCACCTATGCAGGGCTTTCTGCCGGGCTGGCGCAGACGTCCTCGCTGGTAAACAGCGGCACGCTGCCGCTTCTGTATGCCGGGGCCATGCTGGTGGATGCGGTGGCCGCGCTGTTCTTTGGGTTTCTGTATGACCGGAAAGGCGTCAGGGCTCTGGTCTGGTCCACGGTGATCTCGGCGCCCTTTGCGATTTTTGTCTTTGCGGCGCATTCTGTTCCGATGGTTCTCATTGGAGTCGCACTGTGGGGCGTGGGAATGGGAGCCCAGGAGTCCATTCTGAAGGCGGCCGTTACCAGCATGGTTCCCAAGGCCAGCCGTGCCACCGGCTACGGAATCTTCGAGTGTTCCTTCGGCGCCTTCTGGTTTCTGGGAAGCTGGCTGATGGGAGTGCTGTATGACGTCAGCATCCCAGCCATGGTCACGGTGTCGGTGGCGGCGCAGCTGGCTGCCATTCCGCTGTATCTGCATTCGGCAAAGCTGCGGAAGGCCGCGTGAAGACTGCCGCGGCGGAGGAAAACGTCCCGATAAGAAACATCCCGGTGTACTTCCGGAAAGTACACCGGGATGTTTTACGCTTCTGCCGTTTCCGGTTCCGCTGAGAAAATCTGAGTGTACCGGGTTCGCAGCAGCTCCTCCGCCCGGCGGATGGATGCCGCCTGCCCGGAGGGCCAAAGGCCGAACACCGTGGGGCCGGAGCCGGTCATCACCGCGCCCAGAGCGCCGTGACGGAGCATGACGTCCTGAATCCAGCGGATTTCCCGGTCCTCCTCCGGAGTCAGCACCTCCTGAAAGACGTTCCCCAGACGCTGCGCGGCGGCGGCCAGATCTCCGGCCTTCAGCGCCGCTGTCAGCGCTGCGGCGTCCGGGCGGCGGGCAAACGAGATGCCGTCCGTCCGGCGGAACAGCGCCGGTGTGGACAGTCCGAAGTCCGGCTTACAGAGCAGAATTTTACACGCAGGCAGCGGCGGCACCGGCTGAAGAAGCTCCCCGCGCCCTTCCGCCAGGGCGGCCCCGCCCAGTACGCAGAAGGGGACGTCGCTGCCCACGGCGGCTCCGATTTGAGACAGTGCCCCGTCCGACAGCGCCGGAGCGTACCAGTCCCGCAGAATCCGCAGAACCGCCGCGCCGTCGGCGCTGCCGCCGGCCATCCCCGCCTGAGCGGGGATATGCTTGGTCAGAACGATCTCCAGCCCCGGTTTGGGCAGCCCGGCGGCCTGAAAGAACACGTCCGCCGCCTTCCAGGCGAGGTTGTCCGGCCCGGAGGGCAGATCGCCCCGGCTGCAGGACACGGAGAACCCCGTTCCGCCGGACTCCGCCACGGTGACCTGGTCGCACAGGGAGATGGACTGCATGACCATCCGCAGATCGTGGTAGCCGTCTGGCCGGGAACCCAGAATATCCAGCGTCAGATTCAGTTTGGCGTGAGCCGCTCTTGTCTCGGTACGCATCCGGCGGACGCCTCCTTATTTCAGCTTGAAATAGACCCGCTTGGAGGTCTCGCTCTCATCGTCCGCCAGCTCCCGGATCTCAAAGCAGCCCAGAGACCGGACAAACAGGGCGAATTTTTTATACTTGAAATTCCGTACGTCAAAATCAGGGAACCGCTTGCTCAGCAGATACCCCAGCTTGCCGGAGTAGATCCAGCCGTCATCGTCGGAGTTCTCCTCCGTCAGCTCCCGGAGCGCGGCCCGGACGCTGTCCAGATTGGAGCCGTTGGCTTCCTTTTTCGGCTGCTTTTTCACCGCCGGCTTCGAAGAGGCGGTCTTTTCGGCCTTTCCCTTCTCCGCGGGCTTTTCCGCCGGGGCGGAAGCCGCGGGAGGCTCCTCCTTGCTGGCGGCGTACAAAATGTCCAGATAGGAGAACTTGTTGCACGCGGAAATAAAGGAACGGGGGGTTTTCTGCTCCCCCATTCCCAGAACATACATCTCCGCTTCCCGAAGCCGGGAGGCCAGACGGGTAAAGTCGCTGTCCGAGGACACGATGCAGAACGCCCCCACGCGGCCCTGATACAGCAGATCCATGGCGTCGATAATCAGAGAGGAATCAGAGGAGTTCTTTCCGCTGACGTTGCTGTACTGCTGAATGGGCTGGATGGAATTGTCCAGAACGACATTCCGCCAGGCCCCCATCTGGGGAGAGGTCCAGTCCCCATAGATTCGTTTGTATATGACGTTGCCCAGATTATTGGCTTCGCTCATAATGACGCTGACATACTTGCCGGAAATGTTTTCCGCGTCGATGAGCACCGCCACCTTCATTTCCTTTTCCATAAAATCTCCTGTTCGTTTCGGCGCTTTCCAGCCAAAGCGCCCTTATTTCATGTTTGCGAAGCGCTCCACGGCCTTTGTAAAGCGGGCGATGGTTTCCTCCGCGTCTCCGTGCTCGATTCCATCCCGGACGCAGTGCTTGATATGCCCCTCCAGCACGACCTGTCCTACCCGGTGCAGGGCGGATTTGGCGGCGTTGATCTGCGCCAGAACGTCCTCACAGGGAACGTTTTCATCCACCATCCGGTCAATGGCCTGCACCTGTCCGAGAATTTTTTTCAGACGGCGGTGCAGGTTCTCCGCATCCATACATTGTCTCATATTTCATGCCTCCAAGCCTATGGGAGTATCTGTATTATACTGACAGGCAGGGAGGCTTGTCAAGAAAATCCA
>ERZ808240.2549-NODE-2549-length-19614-cov-13.291835_pt1 | contig 19614 bp, 17 predicted proteins | sample MGYA00521084_ERZ808240 | MGnify/ENA primary metagenome ERZ808240 (study PRJEB31516, sample SAMN03275571) | gut metagenome | biome: mammalia-associated habitat; material: feces | host: Papio cynocephalus | place: Kenya | collected 2012-08-06 ...
CAGCGCAAGAGCATCAGCTACTCTGTGCCCACGGCTCGCTCCAAAGTGGGCACAGCGTTGGAATTATAAGAGTTTGTGCCCCTAACATGTCTACCGTGGGCGTTCATCCGGTTTAAAACTGCCATCCGCAATGAGCCACGCTATTCATAAGATTGTCAGCAAAAGACGCTTCCAATCTTATTTCATATCGCGGCGTTCGCCGCATCACGGCATAAGTAACTTTCCAGTTATCTTAATGGAATGTGAAGGAATCTCCGTCCTCCACGATACAGATCATAGTCTTGCCGGTGTTGAGCACGATCTCATCACCGTTGTCATCGTAATACCTCGTCGCACCGTAATCGGAAGTCTTCTCCCAATTAACATGAATCCCGCGACCGTTCGTGAAGAACCATCCGTCTCTTGTGGTGTCGTGACACTGGAACGCCAGATACCCTTCCCCCAGCTCCTCGTAGAAGGTGTTTTGCACTAAAATATTTTTGAAGGACAGCTGTTCTCCGGTGACGGCATCAATGTGGGGACCGTCTGAACTGCCGGACAAATGCTGGGATCTGTAGTACAGCCCATCTTCCTCGTTAAATTCAAAATAGCACCGGGTCAGGGGATAACATCCCGACATGTCGATGTACGTGGCATCCTTTGCCTTGGAACCATACTGCCCTAAGGTGTTCGGCTCCGCCTTTGAAGCAAACCGGAAATGATTCTCATCGGTGAGACCACGGTAATTTAAGCTGTAGCCCTTTTTCTCAATGACATTCAACAGACCTGCGCCGGAAGCATAGGCGTTGTGAGGCTTGCTGCGGTCACTGGTGCGGAAGAAAGCCCCTTCGTCCGTGCCGGAAGTACCGTCAACATTCTGTGTATCCGGCTCTGCCAGCAACTCATTGATGAAAAAAGGTCCTCCGAAATGTACTAAAAAGGCATCCCACTCAAATGCCCAGTAAGCGTAATAATCACGCAGACTACGGATGTTGCCGATCTTGTCCATATCTACCCAGCCTTCGTAGATTGCCATCATACGCGTCATACGGTTCTCAACGTTGGCTTCATAGATAATGGAAGCTTCGGACAGACTGTACTGCGGAATGGCGGAAGCTTCGTTGGGAATCATGACTGCGATGGGACGGGTCGCTGCGACATCCGCATCCACCCACTCATTGGTCAGCCGGCTGCGTACCATGCCTTCCACGGGGGGATTAGTGTCGTCTTCCACTACGATCGTCACCGGATCCGGCAGCTTTTCACCGGATGATGCATTGGAAGCCGGGCTGTCCTCCGGCAGGATCGGACTCAATATATCGTTATTGTTGTTCTGCTGTCCGCAGGCGGTCAGCAGGAGAGAAACGGACAGACAAAGCGCGGCAGCTTTTAACAGTGTCCGTGTTCTGTTTTTGAAAAAACACATACAAATGTCACCTCTGTCAAGTATAATGGATGAATCTTAAAATACAAAAGTGTAAAGAATCACACCGCAGATAATTCCTAAAATGGCTCCCATCAGTACCTGTAAGGGGGTATGTCCCACGAATTCCTTTAATTTGTCGTGGGCGGACATTTCACTGCGTCCCATATCCTCAAATACCTTCAGCATCTCGTTCAGCACCTGTGCCTGAATACCGGTCTCTCTGCGTACCCCCATGGCATCATACATTACGATGATCGCAAGAATCAGGGAAATGGCGAATTCAAAGCTTCCGGCGCCGTATTCGTAGCATACCGCTGTCACCAGGGAACACACGGTAGCGGAATGAGAACTGGGCATGCCGCCGCTGCCTACCAGACGTTCCGCTACGAATTTTTTGGAGACAATGAGATGGATGATGGTTTTAAGCACCTGCGCCACCAGCCAGCCGCATGCAGCGGTCAGAAAAATATGGTTACTGAAAAATTCCTGAAAAAAGTTCATTATTTACCTCGTTTCCGGTATGCCCTTATCCAATAGATGGACATACATAAGTTCAGTATAATCCAAAAAGCGGAAAAAGTACAGTGTTGACCTTGAAATGATATGCGCCGGGATAGTATAATGGAATCATTCGTGGAAGAAATAGAATAATTCCCGGGAATATATGCAGACAATTACTGCAGACATATTTAAGGAGACGTATAGGATGAGTCTGTTGAGCGTGATAGTGCCCTGCTATAATGAGGAAGAGAGCGTCGCCCTGTTTTATCAGGAGCTGACGAAGAACGATACATTTTTCAAAGAAAAAGACATCGAGCTGGAATTACTCTACATTGATGACGGATCGAAGGACGGTACCGTGCGTGAGGTCAAAAAGCTGATCGAGGCAGACCCGAGAGTCCATATCATTTCTTTTTCAAGGAATTTCGGAAAAGAAGCAGCTATGTTCGCCGGTCTGGAGAAGTCAAAGGGAGACTACGTGGTGATGATGGATGTGGATCTGCAGGATCCACCTTCGCTGCTCCCGGAGATGTTTGAGTGGATCTGGAAGGGATATGATTCTGTGGCGACGAGACGTGTGACCCGTAAGGGCGAACCGCCGATCCGCAGCTTTTTCGCCAGAAGATTCTACCATCTGATGAAAAAAATCTCCAAGACGGAGATGATGGACGGCGCCAGAGATTACCGCCTGATGACCCGTCAGATGGTGGATGCCATTCTGTCCATGCGGGAGTACAACCGTTTCACCAAGGGGATCTTCGGCTGGGTAGGTTTCAATACCAAGTGGCTGGAGTATGAAAATGTGGAGCGTGCCAAGGGGGAGACCAAGTGGAATTTCTGGAAGCTGTTTATATATTCCCTGGACGGAATTACCGCGTTCTCCACGGCACCGCTTTTGATTGCTTCGTTTGTCGGCGTATTATTCTGCGTGATTGCTTTTCTGATGATCATCTTTATTATTGTGCGTAAGCTGATCTTCGGAGATCCGGTATCCGGCTGGCCCTCACTGGTATGCATTATCCTGATGACCAGCGGCGTACAGTTCTTCTGCACCGGCATTTTGGGACAGTATCTGGCAAAAGCTTACATGGAAGTCAAGCGCAGACCGATTTACCTGGTAAAAGAAGAAATTTAAGGTTTTTTGAACGAAAAAATGTTACAAAATAGGGGTAAAATGTAACATTTTTACTTTCTTAGCTATATTTTAACGGAAAAATGTCTTTTCAAAAATCGACAGCTATGATATTATTTCTCTATCAGTCACTGCTGGGGAGCAATACTCGACAAGTAAAAAGGGGGACTTGTTTTGGATATTGTTGCAGTAAAAGATTCAGATTTAGAGAGATATGTAACCAAAATCATGTTGGAGATAGGGGTTCCGGCACATTTGAAGGGGTATCACTATTTACGAGATGCAATCATTTTGTCAGGAAAAAACATGGAGGTAGTAAGCAGCGTCACCAAGCTGCTGTATCCTACGATCGCGAAGCATTTCCGAACCACGGACCAGAAGGTGGAACGCGCGATCAGGAATGCCATTGAAGTGTCCTGGTCGAGAGGAAATGTCGAGACATTCGAGAAGATTTTTGGCTATTCTGTAGCTACCGGAAGGACGAGACCAACGAACAGCGAGTACATCGCCCGTATCGCGGATAACATCCGACTGGATTATAAGGCTATGTAACATATTACTATTAATTGTAGAAATCGGGAGAGCTGATTATGTAGATGCAGTATTCTCTCCGGCAGACTGATAGGAGCCACGTACCGAGATGGGGAAGTTTCGGTATGTGGCTTTTCTTAATTTTTACGGTTCGAAACGTAATATTTGTCAAGTCCTCATAAATATGATAAGATGTACAAAAGCCTGCGTTTAAATCAGCGGGCGCTGGGAGATAAAATGACTTTTCGGACATCGGATATTTTGATTGGGGGAAGCCTGATCATCATCGGGCTGACGGAAGTCGCCCATTTGGCAGGCTGCCTGTTAGGGTGGTCTTTTTTGGCTACTACGGATCTGCTGCTGGCAGAGACCGTGGTTCTGGTGCTGGCGGCGATCCCGGTAAGCCTGATCAGACATAAAAAGGTGGTGGCAGTCACCGCCATTACCGGAAATACTGCACCGGAGAAGAAAAAAGAGTTAAGAACGCAGCGGATTCTGACAGGGATCCTGGCGCTTTTCATACTGTTGCAGATTCTGCGGATCCTTACGGGAGAACGGGCATGGCTGGACGGAGATATGACGCTGGAGACGGTAAATACTTTCCTTAAGGAAAATGCCATATATACCGTGAATCCCCTGACGGGAATTCCTTATACCTCCGGAATGCCACTCAGACTTCGAATTCTTTGCCTTCCGACTCTGTACGGAAGCTTAAGCAGATGGACGGGGATGAGCACAGCGGATGTGGTATACCGGCTGATTCCCTGCGTGACGTTACTGCTTGGATATGCGGCATACGACAGGCTGGGAACCGCTATTTTCGGAGAAGACGGGACGAAGAGGAAGACCTTTTTACTGATCGTGGGAATACTGTTCAGTGCAGGGGCATATATGCCCGGCGTGGACGGTTTTGATATTTTCTACGGAGGATTCCGTGGAGTAACGATCCGGGCGGTGGTACTGCTTCCGTACCTGATCGTCTGCCTGATGGAGAGAAAGTGCTTCGGCGTGATTCTGTGTGTGCTGGCGGAAGCCTGTATGGTGTGGACACTGTACGGTGCCGGAGCCTGCCTGCTTGTGACACTTGGCTGGATCGTGCTTCGTAAGCTGCTTTCGCTGCTGCCCGGCAGACAGAAAAAGGAGGCGGCAGGATGACATTGTTAAAGACCGCCCTGAACGGCTGGACCGATTATACACAACATGGAAAATTCGCAGCACTTTTGCTGATGGCGATACTGTACCTCGGATATACGATCTATCGGCGGAATGCCCTGTATGTCGGAGCGGGTAGCAAGGATCGTAATAAGACAATCATGGCATTATGGCTGTATACCGGGCTGACGGCATTTGTATGCATCTGCCCGGTGACAGCACTTTTTCTGATGAAATACCAGACCGCATTTTATTCGTATGTATGGATCTGGGCAGTGGTGCCGCAGACAGCGCTGATTGCATGGGCAGCCGCAGAATTTTTATGCGGATTATGGAAAAAGAGAACTCTTACGAATATTGTGGCAACGGTGATTTTACTGGGAATCGTATTCCTGAGCGGCAATCCGGTATCGGAATGGACAAGAGAGCAGACCGCACAGATTCCTGCCATGGACGTGACGATGCAGCAGAATTCCGAAACGTCACCCTGGGAGACTCTGGCAAGCCTTACAAAATACCGGCTTACGGAGAGCGGAGATACAGGTTTTACTCTGTGGGCACCGAAGGAGGTCATGGCAGCCGCCAGGGCGTACAGCGCGGATATCAATCCGGTGTACGGTAGGAGCATCTGGGATGCCTCTCTGGGAAGCTATTCCTATGACACCTATGAGACCGGACAGGAAGATCTGTATCTGTGGATGAGCCATCTGGAAACCACGGGTGAGACGGAATACGTGCGTATGGATGAGAGCACCGGCGCGCGGACGATTGCTTTCGCGGATTGCCTGGCATATGCGGCGGAAGCAGACGTGGATATGATTCTACTGCCGGGGAATCTGTCGGAGGAGACGCTGGCGGAACTGCAAAATACTGTAGGGAGAGAACTGCAGCCTTTGGAAGGGTACTATCTGGTGACGATGCAGAAGTGAGCAATCGTATCGGATGAGTGATGGAGACTAAGATTTGTAAGAATATTGTGCCTGTGGCTTGAAGCCTGCAGGTCACTGAAAGGTATTGATATTATCATGGAACAGGATATGATCAGTATTGTGGTGCCGGTGTACCGGGCAGAAAAATATATTGAAGAGACCATGGACTGTGTGCGCGCCCAGACCTATATGAACTGGGAACTGCTGTTGATCGAAGACTGCGGTCCGGATCAGAGCAGACAGCGGATCGAGGAGTATATACAGCGCACCGGGGATGGCAGGATACGACTGCTGACCCAACCGACGAATCTGGGAGCGGCGAGAGCGCGGAACCTGGGCGTGAATGAGGCAAAGGGACGGTATCTTGCCTATCTGGATGCGGATGATCTGTGGGTGCCGGACAAACTGGAGAAGGAACTGGATTTTCTGAAGGAAAGACAGGCTGCCTTCGTATTCACCGGATACGAGTTCGCAGACGAGAACGGCAAGGGTACCGGGAAGGTGGTTCATGTCCCTGCCACTATTACTTATAAAGAAGCACTGAAAAATACCACGATTTTCACCAGTACCGTGATGTTTGACATGGAGCATTTGACCAAAGAGCAACTGCAGATGCCCCAGATCAAAAGCGAGGATACCGCTCTGTGGTGGAGAATACTGCGGCAGGGTTATGTGGCTTGTGGTTTGGATGAAAATTTGGTAAAATATCGGAGAGCGGGGAAATCCCTGTCTTCCAATAAGATAGAAGCTCTGCGCAGGATCTGGAATTTGTACCGTAAGGCAGAGGGAATGTCGGTGATAAACAGCGCATGGCATTTCTGCTTCTGGGCGGTAAGAGCAGTGCAGCGGAGAATATAGAAGGATGCCGGGGCATGAGTCTGAACCCGCATGAGCATCAAAGTATGGAAACAGATTTGGAGGAGTTTGTCTTGGATACAAACGGTAATTTTTATGTGAACAGATTGCGGAGAAGGGAATCCTTCAAGCGATTGATCAATATAGGACTGTCAGCGATCTGCCTGTTTCTGGAGATCGCGTTGTTTGCGTATATGTGGCAGTTTCATTTCCAGTTCCAGCTGGTAGACCCCTTACAGCAGATCTGGTACAGAGGGTTCCTTTTGGAGAACGGTATCTACAGCGTGATACTGATCTTTTTCTCTGTGACTTACGGAGGTATGCGGCTGGGATATCTGAAAAATACGGAGATCATCTTCTCCCAGGTATTCGCCACCTTGATGGCGGACATGCTGATCTATGCGGAGCTGTGTATGATGGCGCGAAGCATTTTCCCGCCGGACATGTTCCTGCTGATGGTATTCCTGCAGATCATAGCGGTCATTATCTATGCCAATATTGCGAATAAGATCTACCGGACGGCATTCCCTCCCAGAGAGCTGATGCTGATCCACGGGGATCGTCCTATTGAGGATATCTGTAAAAAGTTTGAGAGCCGTAAGGATAAGTACAAGATCACAAAATGCGAACATATCAAAAAGGGTGCGGAAGAACTGTGCCGTGAGATTTTAAAGGATTACCAGAACGGTGAGATCACTGCGGTAGTCATCTGGGATATCAATGAGAAAGACCGCAACACGATTCTGAAATTCTGTTACGCACGTTCCGTCAGAGTCTATGTTATGCCTAAAATATCAGATGTTATTTTAGTGGGATCCGAGGAATTACACGTATTTGATACGCCAATCCTGCTGACCAGGGAATATTCCTTAAGCATGGAACAGCGGTTTATCAAGAGATCCATCGACGTGATTTGTTCCGTGATTCTGCTGGTGGTGACATCTCCACTGATGCTGCTGACAGCACTGGCAATCAAGCTGTATGACGGAGGCCCCGTATTGTACAAGCAGGTACGCTGCACCATCGGTCAGAGAGAATTCTACATCATGAAATTCCGCAGTATGCGTACCGATGCGGAAAAAGACGGCGTGGCGCGCCTGGCACAGAAGAATGACAACCGTATCACACCGGTAGGCAAGGTGATCCGTAAGTGCAGACTGGACGAGCTGCCACAGCTGATCAATATCCTGCGGGGAGATATGTCTTTCATCGGCCCGCGACCGGAGCGTCCGGAGATTATTGCCCAGTATACCGAAGTCATGCCGGAATTTGCATTCCGTATGAAGGTGAAGGCGGGGCTGGCGGGATTCGCCCAGGTATATGGTAAATATAACACCTCTCCTTATGATAAATTAAAACTGGATTTAACATATATCGAAAATTATTCAGTATGGCTGGATCTGAAGCTGATGCTTCTGACCCTGAAAGTGCTGTTCTGGCCGGACAGCACAGAGGGCGTCGAGAGCGAACAGGTAACAGCCTTCAAGGCAGAGTATGATGGCCGTGCGGAAAAAGATGATGACTGAGAAGAAAAAAGGAGGCACCATGGAAGCAAGCTATGGTAAGGAACCCTTTGATCTGCGGCTGGCGGTCTTGTGCTTATGCCGTAATCTGTGGAAAATACTGGCGGTGACAGTACTGGGAACGGTACTGTTCGGCGGCGGTTATTATGTCAAAAATGTGTTGCTGCAGCCTAGGTCCGGGTATGCGGCTTCTTCCACTTATAAGGTAGAATATTTTGAGAACCCCAATGCGGCAGGAGCCTACTATATCAACGAGGCTACCTGGAACAGCCTGATCCATACCGGAGAATTTTTGGACGGTGTGGAGACACATCTGCAGGAGGCGGCTGACCGGGGAGAGAACATATCAGCAGATATCCTGGCGATGGGAAGAGAGAGCATCTCCAATGCGCTTTCCGCTACACTTCCTTCCGATTTCAGTATTCCCGTGACGAAAGTCATCATGCAGGATCCCGAGAAGAGTGTGGCACTGGCAGAAGCGGTGGAAGAGACCATGTGTAATGAATTCGCAGAGACCATAGCGGAGATCCGGCTGATCAAAGTGCTGGATCATGGCAGCCGGGCGGAAGCGGTAGTGCCGGATGTGCGGACACTCCGCGCCGTAATACTTGCAGCAGTCGTATCGTTATTTTTGTCTGTGATGGTCTCCCTTCTGTGGGAATTATCCAGGGACAGTATCAGACTGCCGGCAACACTGCGCAGGCGCTACGGACTGAACAGCCTCGGGACGGTGAACAGTGCAGGATTTACGGAAAATGTGAAGTACCTGCTGCAGAAAGCGGCGGAGCGTAAGGAAGTACAGGAGACGGAGAAACTTACCGTAGCGGTATGCGGTGCACTGCCGGAGGCAGATCCTCAGGAAATCGTGACAGCATTAGAGAAAAAATTGCCCGGTGTGTCCTGGCTGGCGGTACCGAGCCCTCTGTTATGCCCTGAGAGCGGCGCGGCTCTGCGGAAGTCGGATGTGGTGCTTCTGGCGGTGCCTGCGGGAGACTACGTTGGCAAACAGTTAGAGGCTGTGCTGGAATATCTGATTCCGCAGGATTGCCCGGTGACCGGTGCATTTTTATGGAATGCGGATGAAAAACTGATCCGCAGATATTATTTTCTCCCGGGAGGAACACAGGAATGAAGGTAGAGGTTCTGGCATCTGTGATGAATACCACACTCCCGGAGACAGTGGAACATATGAACCTGCAGTCGGATGCAGTGATCGTGAATCAGTGCGACCGGATGGCTAGTGAAGAAATGCAGATATCTTCGGGGAACGGAGAGTCCCGGATCCGGTTCTTAAGCTTCCCGGACAGAGGGATCGGCAGAAGCCGTAATGAGGCAATTCTGCGGGCAGAGGGAGACATCTGCCTTTTTTCGGATGCGGATATTGTATATGAGGATGGCTACGAAGCAGCGATTCTGGCAGAATTCGAGAGGAATCCCGAAGCAGATATGATCATTTTTAACATTACCGTGGAGAAAGAACGCAGGACGTATCACATTACGGAGCGGAAACGGGTACACTGGTATAATTGCGGACGCTACGGGGCGGTAAGCTTTGCCATCCGCAGAGACAGATTGTTGGAATCCGGGATCACTTTTTCACTTCTGTTTGGCGGTGGTGCGAAATACAGCAATGGCGAGGACAGCCTGTTTTTGACAGAATTTCTAAAAAAAGGATACCGTGTCTATACCGCACCTGTGACCATCGGCAGGGAAGAGGCGGGAGAATCCAGCTGGTTCCGGGGCTATAATGAGAAGTTTTTCCACGACAGAGGAGTGCTGTACCATTATCTGTACGGCAGACTGGAGTGGATCCTGGCACTGCGTTTCCTCTATGCGCATAAAGGCACGCTGTGTGCCGATGTCCCCCTGAAGCAGGCAAAATGTTGGATGCGGGAAGGCATCCGCGAGGCGAAACGCCGATAGACCGATAGGATGAAAGAAAATATCCTGAGAAAATATCTAGACAGGAAGAAAGGAGCCCCACATGGAGAAAAGTGCACTGGTATATATCGTACTGACGGCGGTAACGATTGCCTTTGGCTATTGTGTAAGTAACAGTGCTTATACGGCGGGATATCTGTCCGGCAGACGCCTGCCCGGTACCAGTGTGGGCTATGACAGACAGCAGGCGAGGAACCTCGTTGCGGAGATCGCTATCTTCGGGCTGCTGTCAGGGGTATCTGCCTGCCGTATCGCCGTGGGCGGTGATTACTGGGTCTACTGGCTGAATTTCCAGCTGATCGATCAGGGAAGACATGTCTCTTATGAAAAGGGATTTGTGTATCTGGTGAAATTTTTCCATCTGATCTTCGGGGAAGGTTCGTATCTGCCGATTTTCGGATTTTTTGCGCTGATTACGGTGTTTTTCTTCCTGAAATCCCTGCATGACCAGGCAGACTGGTATGTGATGTCGCTGTTTTTGCTGCTGACCGAAGGATTCTATTTCAACAGTATGAATTCCGTGCGGTACTATTTCGCACTGGCACTGGCAATGTATGCACAGAAATATGTGCTGCGGGGCGAATACGGCAAATTTATCCTGTGGGTGCTGTTAGGCGCTACGATTCATAAATCGGTGCTGTTAGTCATTCCGGCATACATCATTGCAGATCTGTTGTCGCGGGCAAACTTAAAAAAATGGCATTACGGCGTGGGTGTGCTGCTGATCTTATCACTGATCTTCGGACAGGACATCTATCGCAGAATCATATTTTATTTTTATCCGTATTATGAGAATTCCATGTTCGATAACGGACAGATCTCCTGGGCGAATATCGGCAAATGCGTAGGGACTTTGGTGCTATGCCTGTTCTGCTATCGCAGATGTATACAGGAAGACCGCAGATACCGGTATTACTTTTACCTGAATCTGATGGGACTTGTGGTGTATTGCTGCGGATCCTTTATCCCGGAGGTGTCGAGAGTGGGATATTACCTGATCGCAGCGCAGATATTCCTAATTCCGGGAGCGTTGCAGCGGATCGAGAAAAAATGGTTCCACCGGCTGTGCACGGCGGGATGTGTGGCAGCATTCTTATTATATTTCGTCCTGCTGCTGCGGGGAATGTATGATGTGGAGGTGCGGCTGCTGCCGTATCTGAACTGGATTTTTAATTAAAAAGGTAACTGTTTTTTGAAATTTGATTCGCAATTCCTCCGGCGATAGGAATCGTCTGCGGAATGGAGATTAGTATGAAGGTATTATGGCTATGCAATATCATGCTGCCGGCAGTGGCAGAACATTTTCATAGAGAAAGTTCCAACAAGGAAGGCTGGCTGTCAGGGCTGCTGACAGCGGTGTTAAGCCACGGTGACAGCAACGGTATCGAACTGGCGGTGGCATTCCCGGTGGCGGAGAGACTGTCTTACCGCTTACAAGCTACCGGTACCGGCAAAGTAGACGCCGCAGATGGGAAGAATTTCCCGGAGAATTACGATGGGACAGAGGCTGACGGACATCGGAGCGGATCACGGGGAATACGTATCCCTTGTGGGGAGATGTATTTTACCGCCTATGACTTTGTGGAAGATACTACCCGCCCGGATCTCTATGATGCGGCACTGGAACAGGAACTGAGGGAGATCTGTGAAGATTTTGCACCGGATGTGGTGCACTGCTTCGGAACGGAATATCCTCATACGTTAGCTATGTGCAGAGTATTCCCCGGAAAAGACCGGATCCTGATCGGAATACAGGGGCTGTGCGCAGTCTATGCAAAGTGCTATTTTGCGGATCTGCCGGAAGCAGTGGTGAAATCCGTGACTTTTCGGGATCTGGTGAAAAAGGATACCTTGAAAATACAGCAGGAAAAGTTCGTCCGCCGCGGCGAGATGGAGATGGAAGCCATAAGACTTGCCGGAAATGTCACCGGAAGAACGGCGTGGGACAGACATTACACGGCAGAGTGGCACCCCGGAGTGACCTATTATCCCATGAATGAGACCCTGCGGAGCAATTTCTATACCGGACAGTGGAGCAGAGAGCGGTGTATTCCCCATTCCATCTTCTTAAGTCAGGGGGATTATCCTATTAAGGGACTGCATTATATGCTCTTAGCTATGCCGCGGATCCTGGAGAGATTCCCGGATGCGGAAGTCTATGTGGCAGGAAACAGCCTGACGGCTTATGGTACGCTGAAAGAGAAGCTTAAGATCTCTGCTTATGGACGATACCTCAGGAAACTGTTAAAAGAGGGACATCTGGAGAATAAGGTCCATTTCCTCGGAAGACTGTCCGCTCAGCAGATGAAGGAACAGTACTTAAAGAGTCATCTCTTCGTATGTCCGTCCAGTATTGAGAATTCGCCGAATTCCCTGGGGGAAGCAATGCTCTTAGGCATGCCCTGCGTCAGTGCAGAAGTGGGAGGAATCGCCAGCATTTTCACCGGCGGAGAGGACGGAATCCTCTATCCGGGATTCATAATTAAAAACAACGACTGTGATTCTAAAAAAGAAGCACTGGAAAATATATCCAAATCCCTTGCAGACGCATGTATTCAGATGTGGAGCGATCCTGTAAAAGAACAGGAATATTGCACAAATGCAAGAAAACATGCAGAGAAAAATCACGATTCGGAGCAAAATTATAAAAAAATGGTGAAAATCTATGCAAAAATTTGTAATGGTGTCTAATTATCTGAATCATCACCAGATTCCCTTCTGCAATGCCATGGAGGAACTGCTTCGGGGAAGCTTTGCTTTTCTGCAGACAGAACCGGTGGAAGAGGAGAGACTCCGCATGGGATGGAAGGAAGCGGACTACCCGTATCTGGTTCATTACTACAAAGAACCGGAAAAGGGCAGAAAGCTCATAGAACAGGCAGATGTGGTGCTGTTCGGCGGCACCGATGATGAAAGCTATATTCAGGACAGACTGCACCGGGGGAAGCCGGTAATCCGCTACAGCGAACGACTGTATAAGGAAGCCCAGTGGAAAGCCATATCCCCCAGAGGACTGGTACAAAAATACAAAGATCACACGCGTTATCGAAAAAAAGAAGTCTATCTGTTGTGCGCAGGAGCTTATGTGCCGTCGGATTTCCATATCGTACGGGCATATCCGGATAAAATGTTGAAATGGGGATATTTTCCCGAGAAAAAGGTCTACGATGTGGACCGGCTGATGGCTGGAAAGGAGCCTGCCACGATTCTGTGGGCAGCCCGGATGATCGACTGGAAGCACCCGGAACTGCCGCTTCGTCTGGCGAAGAGCCTGAAGGAACAGGGTATCCCTTTCCACCTGGAGATGATCGGCGGAGGAGAACTGGAGCCGGAGGTGCGAAGACTGCGCGCAGAATACGGACTGGAAGCAGAGGTTGATCTCCCGGGATTTAAGGAGCCTGCCGAAGTGCGGAAAGCTATGGAGCGGGCGGAGATCTATCTCGTCACCAGCGACCGCAAGGAAGGCTGGGGCGCTGTCGTCAATGAAGCTATGAACAGCGGCTGTGTGGTGGTGGCGGATGCCATGATCGGAGCGGTACCGTATCTGATCCATCCGGAGGAGAACGGTTATGCCTACGAGACCGGCAGAGAAGACCAACTGCTTGCAAGCGTCAGAAGCCTTCTGCAGGATCGGGAACTGTGCCATCGCATCGGCAGGAAGGCCTATGCTACGATATCGGAGGAATGGAATGCGGAGACCGCGGCGAAGCGCCTTACGGAATTCTGCGTCGGGAAAGGATTCCTGCAGGCATCCGATACGACAGTCGATACGACATTAGGAGATGCGGTTTCGGATGAGACGGTCGGATATATCCTGCCGACTTGCGGACCCTGTTCGGTGGCACCGGTGATCTCAGAGCGGAAGATGTACCGGGAGATGCTTAGGGGGAAGATCTGATGAATTCGATGTAGCAAGAACTCCTGTGGTTACTTCACCGTATAAAGCATGTCCAATGTTATTACGGATGCCGGACATTCAAGGTACATGCTGATATGATCTGCACGGTTCAGAATAGTTTCATAAAGGAAAATGTATGGAAACAGCAACAATAAGCATTATCGTACCTGTATACAATATTATAGAATATCTGCCACGATGCGTGGAAAGCCTGCGAAAACAGACTTATGAGAAGATAGAGATCCTGCTGGTGGACGATGGATCCACGGACGGCACTGCCACGCTGTGTGATGAACTGGCGGCAGAGGATCCCAGGATCCGCGTCTTCCATAAAGAAAACGGGGGCTCCTCCTCCGCCAGAAATCTGGGAATTAAGGAAGCAACGGGCGAATACCTCGGCTTCGTAGATAGCGATGACTACGTGGAGCCGGATATGTATGAGAGATTGTTTCATGCCATAGAGACTACCCATCTGCCCATTGCCCAGACCGGCAGAGACGAGATCGACCCGGAGGGCAGGAGACTTCCGAATATCTGTGAGCCGGTAACGGAGGAACAGGAGATCCCGGCGAAGGATTTCCTGCGGGAGCTGTTAATGCATAGAGGAGACTGCTCTTTTTGCACGAAGTTAGTCCGCAGGGATCTGTTTGACGAGGAAGGCTTTCCCGTGGGCGTATTAAATGAAGATTTTCATCTGCTGGTGAAGCTGCTGACCCGGTGCAGCGGATCCGACGCGGCGATTCCGGGCATTGTCTGTGTCCCCGGGCAGTCCTACCATGTATTTTACCGCCCGGACAGCAATACCAGGAAACAGACCGGCTTCTCCAGAGTCTATGCGGATAACGTGGACAATGCGGATATGGTACAGGGGCTGGTGGCAGCTGCCTGGTCAGAGGATAAGGAACTTGCGGAGATCGCATTCCGCTTTGGCATTTTCCAAAGGCTGGATTATCTGTTACACATTCCCACAGAGCAGATGACGAAGGATAACGTATTTTACCGGAATGTAGTAAAATACATGCGGAAAAACTGGTGCAGAGCCATGAAAAATCCGTATCTTACAAAAAAGAACAAGTGTTATCATACCATATTTACCATAGCGCCTAAGGGAATCCGGGTGCTGCATAAGAAAGTGAAGCATATAGAGTAAATGAAGAGAAAGTTGGCAATTCTGGGAGCAATTCTCCTGGCGGCATTCATATTTACCTACGAAGGCAATACTTATCAGGCGCACGCACTGGATGAAGAGGATCTTGCGTGGATCGCGGAAGCGGGACAGGCACTTAGACAGATCGTGGAAGACAGAGAGGTCATGGCATTAGTCTATCTATGTGACGAATACGAGATCCACACAGATGCGGAGGAAGACAGCAAGACGGTAGTGACGGTACCCAGCGGACAGATGGTGGAGATCCTGGATGTGGCGGTGGATGAAGACGGTCAGGTCTGGGAAAAAGTGTCCACGGACATGAGCGGTACCGACTACATAGGATATGTCCGCAGAGATTACCTGGCTTGCTCCGATGAGCGTTTCCTGGAATGGGAAGAATACTACGGGATGAATCCCGGCGGCACAGCTATGCTTGCAGCAGACGGACAGGGGAATTATGCGGATATCGAACAGTTCCCTGCAGGGTATCAGGCAGCACTTAAGGAACTTAAGAAAAAATATCCCAACTGGATATTTGTCAGATACAACACGGAACTGGACTGGAACACTGCAGTGACGAATGAAATGCAGGGCGGCAGGAGTCTGGTCAGTGCAGGCTCCCCGGACTGGGCGAAGGGAGATTATTACGGTGCCGGATGGTATAACGCATCCAGAAAGGCACTGGAAGCCTATATGGATCCTCGCAATGCTCTGCGGGAAGGCGCCATTTTTCAGTTTGAGCAGTTAACTTACAATGAGACTTATCATACGGAGGCAGCACTGAAAAGTTTCCTGGATAATACATTCATGAACAGTAGTGCGAATGCCCCCGGAACGAATATGACTTTTGAATACATCTTCTATATGATCGGAAAAGAAGATTGCAGAAAGGTAAGTCCCTTCCATCTGGCGGCAAGAGTCCTGCAGGAGCAGGGAAAAGGAACTTCGGCGATCATATCCGGAACCGTGGAAGGCTATGAGGGTTATTACAACTACTTTAATGTGGGAGCAAATGGCAAGAGCACGGAGGAGATCATTCGGAACGGACTGGAATACGCGAAAGCACATGAATGGAAGGGAGCGTATTTTTCCATTCTGGGAGGCGCAAATCTCCTTGCGGACAAATACATTAATAAGGGGCAGGATACCCTGTATCTGCAGAAGTTTAATGTAAATAAGAATAGTACCTACGGATTGTACCAGCATCAGTATATGCAGAATATCTCCGCACCGACTTCCGAGGCAGCCAGCGTATTCAAACTGTACAGTTCGGCAAATGCGCTGGGTAATTCCTTCGTATTTCGAATTCCGGTCTATGAAAATATGCCGGGAGAGCCGGATCCGACACCGGTACCGACTGCAACCCCGCAGCCGACGCCTACACCGGTACCCACGCCTACGCCGGTGCCTTCTACGAAGATTACACTGGAGATCCCGGAAGGGTACGATGACACGATCGTGTACATAGACGGCATAGAATATGAGGTACAGCCGAAGAACGGCGCAGTAACCTTGGAACTGCCGGATGATACAGCGGGAAGTGCTACCGTTATGCACTATAATACCAAGGGAGTCCCTGTGGGAATGTACGTATGGACCCTGGAATACCGCGACTACGCTTACGAAGTGACGGCACAGCCGGAACTTACGGATCTGCTGACTTATCATGGATTCTCCATCCGTATTACCGATAAGTCCGGAATCCGCTTTAAGACCGGAATCAGTGCAGAACTGCGCAAAAAGCTGTTACAGAAAGACGGCGTGGACGGCTACCGGCTGAAGGAATACGGAACCCTGATCATGACTGATGCAAACCGCAAGACCTATCCCATGATTGTGGGCGGACAGAAGGTACTGCAGGGTATGGCTTACGGAACCGATGCTTCCGGGACATTTAAGGACAGTATCTACGAGACCGTGGATAACAGGTACCGCTATACTTCCGTATTAGTGGGAATGCCTGCCAGTCAGTATAAAGTGGACTATGCGTTCCGGGGCTATGTGATCCTGACGAAGGATGGACGGGATATTACGATCTATGGTCCGACCGTGGCGAAAAATATCTATTCTCTGGCGGAACAGTTGTTACAGATGAAAATAAATGAAGAAGGAACGGACGCAGACCTGTATCTGCGGAAACTGATCCAGGATGCGGACAAGCAATAAGGGATAATAAATTTATGAATCGATGGCAGAACAGACAGAAGAAAATAGCGATCCTGGCGGCGGGAATACTGTCCGGGGCGGCAATGGTGCTCACCGGCTGCGGGGACGGTAGCGTACAGGAAGAACATGTGATAGGAACCTTGGAAGCACAGCCTATCCTGTCCTCGCTGGAAGTGGAGATCGTCAATCTGGAGACCAAGTACCGCAAGGGTGAACTGACCAGAGAAGAATACCTGACCCTGGCGAAGGATTACGGGGAGAGTAATCGAGTGCGGGAAGAGAGAGACCTGCTGGAACAGTCCTACCGCCTCTATGATGACACGGAAGCTTTTGATCTGCTGCAGACCCTTACAGTAAACCTGGTGGAAGAAGAATCGCAGATCCTGCAGACTGCAGAAACTCTGGCGGAGAAACTGCCCCGGGATGACTGGTTGGGAGAGGTGATACAGACACTGACCGGAGCAGACTGGTTTGGCACGATGATGCCGAAGCTGCGGGAAGGACAGCGAAGCTATTACCTGGACAGTGACGGAGAACTCTATTTTCAGGTGGGATACGGCGCAGATGGCGCGGAAGACACAGAAGTGTGGTATACTGCCGATGAGAGAAGTGTTTTCGTGCAAAATACAGAAAATACCCTGCAGATCGCGATCCGTACGGGAGATGCGATAGACTCCTATTACCTGGATGCCGGAACCGGCAGCATCACCAGGGAACAGGGAACGATGAAAAATGATGTCCTGACGGGAGAATATACCTGTGATATCTATTCCGGTGAGGCTCCTGTGGATCTGTACTCCCTGTGGAACAGCCGTGGAGACCTGGAATATACCACCTATCAGGGAGAATTCGATGCCGAGGGCAGGACCCTGGTAGAACAACCCAGTGAGTCGGAGCTGAAGAAGCTTTTAGAAGGCAGCGGATATGGCAAAGCTGTGCTGTATGCTTACGATGCGGCTACCGGCAGATGCCTGTGGCAGGGACTGGATGGTGAGGCTACAGTGGAAAGCTATTCTTTTGGCGGAGCCATGCTGGGATTACAGAGCGTTCCGGAATATACTACATATGAGGCACAGCCTATGACAGAGCAGAATGCGGAAGAGACATCCGGCACATCCGGTGCAGGAGTAGACGGCGCGGAGACGGGTAGCACAGAAACGGACAGTAGTGAGACAGCAGACAACATCGCCAGAGTGAGAGTGTTCGACGGCGAGATCCAGTGGTACGATGGGAAGTACTGGGTAAGCGCCGGCAAAGCAGCGGATCTCATACAGGAGGATCCTTTCCTGGCATACGAGGAGAGAGAAAATGCTTCTGGAACGCAGGTGGCGTCAGCACAGTCTGCGGAAGGGGCACAATCGGGAGATAGCGGCGCCTCCACAGGAGAAATCAAGGCAGCTGCCGGAAATAAAAATACCGGAACCGTAACCATTGCGTCCAATAAACCGGCAACGGATAATAAGACCGGCACAACATCGACGGACAAACCCGCGGCAACACCTAAGCCGCCAACGTCGAACAAACCGTCAACCACGACAAATACTGCGAGCAGCAATACGAATAACAGTGCAGGCAGTAATAACAGTAATAGCAGCGATAGCGGAAGCGGTTCGGGTGGTGGAAATAGCTCCGGTGGAGGCAGCAGTTCAGACAGTGGAAACAGTTCTGGCGGAGGCAGCAGCTCCGATAGCGGAAGCGGTTCGGGTAGTAGTTCCGGTGGCGGCAGTAGTTCTGACAGTGGCAGCAGTTCCGGTGGTGACAGCGGCTCGGACAATGGCAGCAGCTCCGGTGGCGACAGTGGTTCCAGCAGCGGCGGAAGTTCCGGCGGAGACGTAGATATCGATTGGTCTCCGGATATTATGTAAGGCAAAAGGGAAAAGACAGAGAATGAAAAGACTAAAGACTCTCTTAGAATCGAGAAAGACAGAAATATTCCTGGTGGCAGTGATTTTACTGGCAGCAATCTTCATCAGGGCATATCATTTCGGGGCACCGCCCATCGGCGTGCACCAGGATGAAGCTATGGCGGCAGTAGATGCCAAGGCACTGGCGGAATACGGAACCGACCGTTACGGTATGCGGTATCCCGTGCATTTTACGGCGTGGGTAAGCAGCCAGATGAGCGTGCTTTTATCTTACTGTATGGTTCCATTTATTAAAGTACTGGGATTCTCTACTGTGTCCATACGTCTTCCTATGCTAATAGCCAGTTGCTTAGGATTGTTGGCACTGTATTTCTTTGGCAGACAATTAGCAGGAAAATGGACAGGATTGATTGTGCTGATATTGGGAACGATCAGCCCTTGGCATTATATGCAGAGCCGGTGGTCTTTTGACTGCAATTTGTTCCCCCATGTGTTTCTGATTGCGGTAGTATTTTTAATGCAAAGTGGGTATAATTCCCCGCGGCTTGCCGCGTAACAAACTTTAT
>ERZ808240.2550-NODE-2550-length-19613-cov-8.907301_pt1 | contig 19613 bp, 15 predicted proteins | sample MGYA00521084_ERZ808240 | MGnify/ENA primary metagenome ERZ808240 (study PRJEB31516, sample SAMN03275571) | gut metagenome | biome: mammalia-associated habitat; material: feces | host: Papio cynocephalus | place: Kenya | collected 2012-08-06 ...
TCCTTTTCCATTGGTCAAGTATGATAACGATTTCGACTGTAAATATACCCCCCCCCATTCGGAAAAAACAAAACATTTATGAAAAAAAATTATTAGATCCATCTACGAGAGCAATGATGACATCTTGGTATTTCCGGCGGGTAAATGCTCTAGAAAGATTGGCGGGCATATTCAAGACACCTCATGGAGCAAGTCTTTCGTCAGGCAGAGCGTCGCAACAGGCAGATGGATAGTGCCTGTCAGATTTTTCGGAGAGAACTCGAAGAGGTTCTATCAAGTAGAATCGTTACGCGAACTGCTAAGAATAAAGTTCGATATAGGGATGATGCTCCTGCCGGACGAGCTGTACAGGTCAAGGCACAAAAGGTTCAGGGTAAAGTTCGGCAAGCCCATAAGCCAGAGGAAATGGACAGGACTCTAACGCCTCTTCAATTGGCAGACTGGATCAGGGAAAAGGTCTACCGACTTGAATGGGATGACAAGAACAATAACGAATAGAAGATGATGGAGAAGATAATAGACCCAATCGACATCCAGTTGATAAAAAGGGAGTTCACCGCCCAGAAAAACTCGGAAACACAAACAAGGGTGGCAACGAACTATACGTCGTGACCTGGCAAGACTCACCTAACATCTTAAAAGAGATAAGGCGTCTAAGGGAGACAGCCTACAGAATGGCCGGAGCAAGTTCAGGCCTTTCTATGGATCTGGACAGGTTCGACGCAAGGGACAAGCCCTACAAGTAATTGGTTGTCTGGGATCCCGAGGCCGAGGCCATCATAGGAGGATACCGCTACATCCTTGGACCTGATGTCAGGCTAAAAGACGATGGGCAACCCGACATCACATCCTCACACCTATTCCGCTACAGTGATGAATTCATAAAGGATTACCTGCCTCATACAATGGAGCTTGGGCGATCATATGTCACTCCTGAATATCAAAGCTCAAAAGCAGGCGCGAAATCGCTCTTCACGATGGACAATCTCTGGGACGGGATCACATCCGTGATTCTTGGCCATCCCGGGATCATCTGGTTCTTTGGCAAAATGACGATCTATCCTTCCTACAATCAAACAGCAGAAATCTGATAATAAGGTTTTTAGAGAAGCATTTCAGTGATTCTGGAGACCTCGTGTCCCCGACATCAAATTCCGGTAAAATCACACCGGAGCATCGGCTGCACATCAGCCCTTCCGCACACAGTTCATCAGCAACACGCCAGCGTGCGAGGAAGTATCGGCGACCATAGAAACGTCACGATAGCTTAGACCAGCCGAAAGGTAAGTTAGGGGCAGCAATTAGGCAATAGCACTACACTCCTAAATAAGAGACGGATAGCAGTCGGGCAATCTTAGGAATCAAAGTGATGTCTGCAGGAAGCCATTCAACGGAACCAAGCTGCCCAACAGTGAGCCAACGGGCAGCCTCGTGCTCTAACAGATGAAGGTCACCGGAAAGGATGGTGCATGCGTAGCACCTCATCGAAAGGTGAAAGTCCGGGTAATCATATTCAATGGTGTCAATCAGTTCCCCAACCTGAATCTCAGTTTCCAATTCTTCGCGTATCTCCCTGCGGAGTGCCTCCTCCGGACTCTCCCCCGCCTCGACCTTGCCGCCGGGAAACTCCCAACCATCCTTGAAAGCACCGTAGCCACGCTGAGTGGCAAACACCTTCCCGTCTTTGAATATAACAGCAGCAACAACGTTTATTGTTTTCATTTTCAATATCATTTAAAGATAGAAGCTATTTTGAAATGGTTCCCGAATTTTAATTAAAGGATTTTTTGAGGCAGCCTCGACATTGGAAGAAGGAGTGTACTGGAGGTACTGGGCTGATGACAAAGATGAAAATGGCCGGAAAGAACCATAAGAGAAGAGACGAATCATTTCAAAACAGCTTTTTATACAATAGTTGATGTGATGTAATCAAAGAGGTTTTTCTCAACTGGAGTGTCAAGCTTATACTCGATCTCCACAGCTGACGCGTCCGTGTTTGGCATCACAAATTCCTTCAGAATCCCATCTGCGTTGTGTCTTATCCTGCCAAGGTAGTAAAATTCCTTGGATTCCTTGTCATCTTTGTTCTTCCGGACGAACAGAAACATATTCACGCCAAGTTTGTCACTGCTCACTGCTGTCTGGACGTCTCTGGAGGTCAATGTCCTCTTGCTTTTCGAGATAGCCAATAGGGTTGACTGGTCAAGGAAATGATCCTCGTATTTTGTCGTGTCGCTGATCTCATCGCTCTTGTCGTAGTTCACAAACACTGGGTATGTCTTTGTACGCTCATCGAACTTGTAGCCTCCCACATTCAACGACACCTCGTTCTTCTGCCAGTCAAGTAGCCTGAAGACATCATCATAAGTGTACTTCTCTCCGATCATGAAAAAGTCTGAGGACTTGTAGAATTTCTCGTAGCGGCCACGGGCAAACTCGATGACATCTTCCAATTCGGACTTGAAATCATTGTTATTCAACGCACTCAAAAGAGATTTAGAGATATGCCAGCACCCGCCAGTCTCTTCCAACAGGATGCAATCCTTGAACCGTTTCCCTGCCGAACCGCAATCGTAATACTCTCCGGTCATCAGGCTGAGCATATTCCCAATGGTGTTCGATCCACAATGCAAGCCATTGACATTCATCTCCTTGACCCAAAGTTCAATGGCATTATCCCTATCGGAGGCATGAATCAGAACCTCCAACATCAATAACTCATTCATTCTTTTTCCGGATGCGAACTTTTGCGAGATGAATTCAAGAATATGATTCTGACCCTCAGTAAGCGTCTCACCGAGCCCGTCCAACGCGACCTTGAAGCCGTGATACGAACAGATTTTCCGTTTCTTGTAATCCGGAACACTATCCATATATGATAATATTCGCAGTGGATCCATCTCTTCGTATTTGTCAAAATCAGTCAACACGGGCCGCCTGCCAAGCTTTCGTTTAAGCGCTTGGTATCCATCTATTATATTCTGACGAGTGTTAATGCGAGCATTGTCAATTGATTGGTATATACGCTTTCTTGTGACGGCATCGAAATAAATGGTAGAAGCTCCGCTAATGACATTGTTGCCCTCTCTAAGGTAACGTCGGATGTTGTCCTTGTTGCCCGTCCTATCACCAGACAGCGCAATAGGAATAAGGTAATTCTTGTCATAATTGGCGATGAAGTCAAGCACAACGACATATTCCTTGCCAACCGCCTTTCTCAATCCACGCCCCAATTGCTGCACGAATATGATAGCGGACTGAGTTGGCCGGAGCATAATGATCTGGTTGATTTCAGGGATATCAACCCCTTCGTTAAATATGTCAACTGTGAATATGTAGTCCAAGGTATCTTCTGTGTGGCCGGAAACAGCCGCCAGTCTCTCGACAGCTGACTGACGCGCCACCGCATTGTCCTTTCCTGATAGTGCGAGAGTCTGATAATTCCTGCCAGAAGCTTTCTTTTCAATGCCATTGAATATGTCCGACAGCCTTTGCGCCTCCTCGACTGTGTTGCAGAACACAAGCCCCTTGACACGATCACCACTATAACCGTAATATTCAGCCACTTCAATGATGTTTTTCACTCGTCCTGTGGATGTAAGGTCGTTGAAATTGTTTACATCCACCTGCATTCCGTCGACTTTAAGGTCTTGAATACCAAAGTAATGGAAAGGGCAAAGCAAGTCATTCTCCAGCGCGGTCTGAAGCCTGATGTCACAGGCGATGTTGTGGTCAAAAAGTTTATATACATCGAACCCATCGGTTCGGTCCGGAGAGGCTGACATTCCGAGCAGAAAATCGGGTTTGAAATATTCAATTATTTTTTGATAGCTTTCTGCTCCAGAGCGGTGGCATTCATCAAGAATGATGATCGAGAAATCATCTGGTTTGAAATTCTGATTCCGGAAACCGTCTTTCGCCATCATATTCATAGTGGCGAATAGGATATTCGCGGATTTGATTTTTTCTAGGTCTTGGCTGTTACCCGAAAGTTGGGCTGTGGCAAAAGAATCACCGAGCACCCTCCGAAAACTTTTCTCCGCTTGCGAGTTGATCATCTCTCGATGCGACAGAAATAGCACTTTTCTTTTGTGAATCAGTCCGTTGGCAAACACTCCTCTCACCGCGAAAGCAGATGCGTATGTCTTGCCTGTGCCTGTCGCCGAGACCAGAAGAGCCCGGCTCTCCCCTGCCTTGATCAGCCGTTCTATCTCAGACATAAACCCTTTCTGCATCGTGTTGGGCGAGACGACTTTTGAATATGACAGATCAAGCGAGGTGACGATCTTGGTCAGCGCAGCCCTTTGAGACTTAGCCTTCTGATACTGCCCTGCATAGTCCTCCCTGCAAGAATTGTAATCAACCGAACTCTCCCACACTTTATTGAATTCAGCCTCAATGTCTTTGGCGTACTGCCCATCAGAAGTCGAGACAACTCTCGTGTTCCATTCGAAGTTCCTCGTGATCGCGTCCTGCGTCAGATTCGAGCTGCCGACTATGATTCTGATATCGTTGCCGTTATGGAATAAATAGCCTTTAGTGTGGAAGCCCACGCCAGATGTGCGGAACATCCTCACTTCCAGATTATTGAGCCCGGCCAACGCATCAAGTGCAGCAGGCTCGCTGAAAAGAAGATAGTCAGTGGTTAGAATTCTGCCGGGGATATTATTTGCCTCCATTTCTTTCAGCACCCCCTTCAGATGCGCGATGCCACCTCCCGTGATAAAGGCGACCGACATGAACATCGAAGAGCATTCACGAAGCTCATTCTCCAGTTCCGTGAGCACCTTGTTACCCTGATAATTCGAGATGAACTGAGGTGTGTAAGCCGACTCTGCCTCCACTGAAGAGTCGATAAACGCCCGCCTGTAGCCATCTACGAGTTTGGAATATAACGTCTCGGACATTGGGAATCACGCGTTTTGGTGCAAGAAAAAGGGTCGATAAATGTGACTATATTGTTTTCCATTGGATACTTGCTTTGCTTGTTTTGCAAATTTAATCGAAAATATGATATACCAGCGTATAATATTCAATTTGAGACTTCTATTTAGTTGTAATTGAATGATACTACTGGCTGAAATAGGAGCCTGATTAAACCACCTATTTTCTGGACTCGGTGGTATCCGAATAGGATTTGAGCAGGCTCTTGCAAAACGAGGACTAAAAGGCAAATGCGTGTTCACCTCAGAAATAAAGCCATCTGCAATAAAAGCCTTGAATGAGAACTTTCCAGGAGAAAACATAAAAGCCACCGACATCACGGCCATAAAAAAGCAGGATGTACCTGATTTTAGAGTTTTGCTTGGTGGTTTCCCTTGCCAAGCATTCAGCAGTGCCGGCTTACAGAAAGGTTTTGCTGATACAAGAGGAACATTGTTCTTCGATGTACAAAGGGTGCTAACTGAACATCTGAAGACCGTAGATGGATTCATCCTTGAAAATGTAGAGGGTCTTGTAACACACGACAAAGAAAACAAATCCGATAAAACAGGAAGGACTATAAACATAATTATGCACGTACTCAAAACAGAGCTTGGATTTAATGCAGAATTCATCGTGCTCAATGCGGCAGATTTTGGTGTACCTCAATACAGAAAACGTGTTTATATCGTAGGCTGCAAAAAGAAATTCGGAAAAGTCAATCTTATATTTAAGGGTCAGCAGGAACAGCCTGTAGAAAACTTCCTTGAAACAGGTCTTCCTACTTTAAAAAACGACTTTTCAAAGAAAATATTGAATTATTTCTCCTTAAAGTCACTAAATGGCAAAGCCCTGAAAGACAAGCGTGGAGGAAAATCCAATATACATAGTTGGGAATTCGATTTCAAAGGAAAAATATCCGACGAGGAAAAGGCTCTCCTTAATGCCCTTCTTCTCGCTAGAAGAAAGCGTAAGTGGGCAGAAGAAATCGGCGTCACATGGATGGATGGTATGCCTTTGACAACTGAACAAATCAGAACATTCTTTGACAGACCAAACCTCCAACAGATGCTCGACGACTTGACAGACAAAAAATACCTTGTCTATGAGCATCCAAAAAAGCAACTTGTACATCATGACTTAAAGGGGAATCGCTACACAACGAGAGTTCCGGATAAGACCAAGGCAAAAGGCTATAATATCGTCACTGGAAAACTTTCATTTGAGATAAGCAGTTTCCTGGACAGAAGCAAACCTGCAAAGACCATTGTCGCAATGGATATGGGAAATATCGGAGTTATCGACAATGACGGAATACGCCACCTTACACTACGAGAAGGACTAAGATTGTTTGGCTTTCCTGATTCGTACAGCTTAAATCCTTTCGATAATTCTCAACGGGGAATAAGACTTAGCTACGACCTGATCGGTAATTCAGTATGTGTTCCTGTGATTGAAGCTGTTGCAGAACGGCTTTTAGACAGAATCAACCCACGAAAGAAATAATATATGCTAAAACTTTCACACGACAATGCTATAAAATCCACCCTAATGTTCTGGGTGGACGAGCAGATTGAGTCAAAATATGAAGACCTCTACAAAAAAGAGATGCCCCAATATGACTCTCTGCTGTCAATACGAACAAAAGATGATCTTCAATCATTCATCAAAAATGAGCGCGAATCAATCAAACTTCTTACAACAATTTTAGGCATATCCGGTGAAAAATTCAAACGCGTCATAACCCTTTTGCGAGTTCGCAAAGGATACACGATTTCGACAGAATGGGCTGACAAGAAAGTTCGCACAGAATTATGCGACAGCCAAAATTTTATGGACGAATTCTGCGACCTATTCTTTAATCAATCGGTCTATAAGGATCTTATCCCACGTTCTATTCTGAATGACTTCCGACTTGACAGAGAATGGCTCATCCATGTCTGTTCAAAAGATATGCTGCTAAAAATGATAAAAACATCATATACGACAGCATATAATGGTGAATGCGCCAATGCATATCAAGAAAAGGTCACTGCGAGCATCATGGCTTACACAGATAAATACGGCTTATCTTTCGGCAAAGTAACTCACAATGCAATTCTCAAATCTGAAAGCCTGCACACCATTTCAAATGGCGAAAAATCCATAATTGTGACAATGAACTACACCGTCACAACCAGCAACAATCAGACAAGATATTCCGACAAAATTCAGAAAATCAGATCTGCCATAGCCGGAAATAGGAATTATATGCTAATCAACATACTCGATGGCGCAGGTTGGGTTGCAAGAGGCTCTGATTATAAGAAAATCCATACAGATTGTAGCTATTTCTTGAATCTTGCAAACATTGACAAAATCGGAACAATCATAACAGAATACTTTAACCTCAAATAATTATGACAGCTGCAGAACGAAAAGCCAAGATTGCTGAAATAACAGGAGGCAACTTTTTCAGCACAGACGGAAAAGGCAAGCGAATAAGATATTGTGGAGAAGTAAAAACATTCATCGAATATGAGATTCCAATGGATCTCATCATTTATAATGTCGAGAACGGACGTATTGCAAGCCTCGTTAAATCTTATGAACGAGAACACAGCAGTCTTAATCCGGAAAAAGAAGAAGACGCAAAACAGATTGCGCAATTTCTGTATGATTCAAATGACATTGCCAACAAGAAGACGAAACGTAACATAGTAGCCAATGGACAACTTGAAACAGGAATCATCACTTGTGATGGCGTTCTTGTTGATGGAAACAGACGAGTATCACTGATGAGGCAGATTCTCTCCGACTCATCCTCTACTCCATCTGAAAAAGCCCGTTGCGAAAAGTTCCGTGCGATAGTTCTTCCAGAAGATGCTGATAAGAAAGAGATTCTCCGCCTCGAAACGACATTTCAGATGGGAGCCGATGAAAAAGTAGGATATAATGCCATCGAAAAATACCTTCACGCCCAAGATTTAGCCGACCAAGGTTTCTCCACTGCTGACATATCCGAATTTATGAACCTTGATGGAGCCAACGAGGTAGCAAAACTCTTGGAAATAAAACAACTTATTGACGATTACCTGGAGTACTTCGGCCTGGATGGGCTATATACCAGGCTGCCTAAAGGGTTCGAAGATGACTTGCAAAAACTCAACACGGCCATCCGCAAGATTAAGAACGGCAGCATAAGTTGGATTCCGACAACAAGACTTACAGCGGTAGAATACGACCTTAAATGCATATCATTCGACTATATAAGACTGAATGCTAAAAGCCCGGACGGATTCGAATTCCGTTCTATCGCATCAACCTCTAGTGCGAACTTTCTTGTCAATGAAGACATCTGGAATCAGTTTGTTAAATCCTGGCAAAATGCCACCAATGACATCACAGAGAAACCAATTGAAGTCGTCTTGAGTAAAGCAACTACTACAAACGAATCATCCAGACTGCTTGAGGCGCGTGACAATGAATGGAGAACGAATGTGAAGGATAATCTTATGGAAGCATTCAATGATGCTCAGACGACACTCAACAACAAAAAAGAAAAAGAGAAGCCTGGAGTATTATTCAAACGAGCGCTGAACGCACTGCAACAGATCGACCTTGATAGTTTGAGAACAGCTGTCGACAAATCCGATATTCTTAAATACATAGAGCAAGTAAAAATAATCTGCGATAACGTTTTAAATAATGTCCAGTAAAAGATGTCAAAACTCATTTTGTCAGCCATAGACAGCAATCATTACCGCATCACAGGTGCAGTTGACGAATTGCGCGCCAACAAAAGAGCAAAATTACTGCTCAAATCAAAGTTCATACTCTCTCCTAAAGAAGAGCGACTCGAATTTGAATGTGAGCAGGGAATAGACTATGTTGCTGACATCTTGAAACTGGCTGCCAGTTATATCAATGCGGAACTGGAATACAACTCCGAGGCATCACAGGTACTTGCAGAATTCACCGAACGAGAAGAAAACTTCAAAAAATTCTCCGAAACGGCAGCAAACATTAAAAAAAACAACTGCGACGCTTCAGATTTCAGATACTTCACCGACATCCTCGATAAAACGATGACAGCCAGACATCTCTATCCTCTTCAGTTGCTGTCTACATATCACCTTGCGTTTTCTCAAAACGGATGCAATTTCTCTGTGCCTGGTGCAGGAAAAACAAGCATAGTTTATGGAGCCTACTCATATCTTAAAAATCAGAATAAAGACCAATCAAAGCACGTTGATCATATCGTTATTATAGGCCCATTAAGCTCATTCGGGCCATGGGAGAATGAATACGAAGAATGCTTTGGCATAAAAGCGGAAAGCCAAAGGCTGACATCAAATTTAAGTAAAGAACAGAAGAAACAGTATTTCTTTGAGTCCCCAAAAGAACTGACTTTAATTTCCTATGTCTCCGTTGTCAGTGTCAAGGAAGAACTTATTCATTTCCTGCGTCACCATAAGACTATGGTAGTCCTTGATGAAGCCCATAAAATAAAAAACACTTCTGGAGGAATTACAGCTTCATCAATTATGGAATTGGCGAAGAACTGTACTTCGCGTGTTGTATTGACAGGAACACCGGCTCCAAATGGATATGAGGATTTATATAACCTTTTTCACTTTATCTGGCCACAAAACGATGTCATACAATACACCATTGGACAATTACGCGAAATGTCAAAATCATCGTCAGGACAAGATAGCAGAATCATAAAGATGATGGAAAATGTCAATCCATACTTTATCAGAATAAGGAAAAGCGATCTTGGTTTACCTCCAGTGATAGAGCATCCTCCAATTAGAGTACCAATGGAGGACTCTCAACGCCGTATATATGATTTCATTGAACAAAATTTTGTTGAAGAGGTCAATCATCCCTCGAACTCCGGAATACATAGACTTCTTGTAAAAGCGAAAATGATTCGTTTACAACAAGCTGCGACGAATCCTGCGCTTTTGTATATGCCGCTCTCCTCATTTTCAGAAGAAGCCTCAGAAGACTTGTCCATAATTGATGACAATTCCATCATGAGAGAGATAATGACATATTACGATGACATTGTTCCAGCAAAATTCGAAGAATGTCTAAAACTTGTTCGCGAAATTATTGATTCAGGAGAAAAAGTTGTCATCTGGACTATTTTCATAAAGAATATAGAAGCATTGTCCAAGTACTTGGATGCGAACGGAATACAGTGCAGGACTCTGTATGGAGCAACACCTGTAGCGGATGCCACTATGGATGATGAAGCCTACAGCCAGACACGAGAAGGGATTGTCAAGGAATTTCACAACCCAGAAAGCGCATTTAAAGTAATAATCGCGAATCCCTTTGCTGTAGCCGAGTCAATATCCCTGCACAAAGCTTGTCATAACGCCATATACCTAGAACGCTCTTTTAACTGTGCACACTATCTGCAGTCGAAAGACAGAATCCACAGATACGGTCTGGCAGCCGGAACAATAACAAATTACTATTATATCCTGTCCGCAGATTCAATTGACGAGACTATCCATACCAGATTGGCGTTAAAAGAACAAAGGATGCTAGAAATCATTGAGCAGATGCCTATCCCTCTCTTTGCCAATGTTACAGACGAGGGCGATGATGACATTAAAGCTATAATGAATGATTATGTTAACCGAACAGTTAGAAAAGAAATCTAAAATCGGGACGATAGAGAGCATCACATATATCGCCCACTGGTTATCTAAAGGAATAGACACCATAGATGACATGGTCAAATGCGTCCAAGGGCAACCGAATATAAAGATTTCAGAAGTTAAGCCGATTCTGGGGCTGTTCGAAATAATGTCCTTGATTAAGTTCAATGACTCGACAATTCTATGCAGCGATACTCTCACCTCCAACGCCTTGAGTTCCAAGAAGTTTTTGGAATGGTTTACACCGAAATATGTGGATTTTGTAATAAAGCATAATTTCATAAGCCTTGACGGAATATCCTATAGCATTGCGAAGAACAAATATATACTCTCCCCTACCGCAATAAATCCGAGGAAACACGCCTGTTATAGAAATCTACTCATTGATCTCGGAATCATTGAGTATTGCCCTGATGGCGGTTATCAGATTAACCAGCTACTTGATCAGGCAATTCTGAAAGTAAGAGACAAGAAAATATCTGAGGAAGACCTACTTGACAATCTTGAGCGACAGAAAGAACAAGGAAAGGAAGGCGAGGAGTTTGCACTCGCCTATGAAAGAAGCAGAATTACCAATACCACCTTACGATGCAAAATTGAACGAATTTCTATCCTTGATGCTTCCGCAGGCTTTGATATTGTTTCTTTCAACGATAATAATTCCAAAACGTTCGATAGATTCATAGAAGTAAAGACATTCGTTGGCAAACCACATTTTTACTGGTCAAAGAACGAAATAGAAAAAGCGCGTCTGATGGGCGATGCATATTTCATATACCTTATTGATTTCCAGAAAATAGGCCATAAAGGATATACGCCTCAATGCATATCAAATCCGATAAAGAACATTATTCAAACAACAGAATGGATGAAGACATCTCAAGACTTTCTTGTTGAGCATATTGACGTTGACGAATATTCAAAGCAAACACACCTGTCCATGCACCTTCAGGATGGAGATAATTCTCAAGAAGAATTAGATACATATTTGAGCAGTGTATCTGTAGTACAATCATTTGTTGACACGGCTATTCGCCTTGGAATAGATTCGATTCACGCTTTAGAAACAATACTCAGTCGAGTCAATGATGAGAATAACGGAATATACAGAGGCTGTCTCGCAAAACTTAGAGATGCTGCAAACTATACTAAAACTAACGTTGGTACAACTATCTTGGGCAAATTAATACAACCTCATAACACCTCAAAACTATGGTAACATTCAAAAAATTATTAAGGAATGCCGTGGCGATAGCCATAGGTTCTCTGTCCCTTTTATCTTGTTCTAAAGATGAAAACGGTTCTGTTGGAAGCGATGCTGACAGGTTTGTCGGCGCATACTCAATCAGTGTCACAGAACAAGTCGTTTGGGGAAGCGATTCAGGAACTCTCACAGACACGGGAGTCCTGACAATAACCAAAGTATCAGACACCCAAGTTCGTGCCACAGGCTTCATTAACGACATAGGAGAAGTTGCGAACTCCGCCATCTACTTCGAGTCGATAAAAGCCTCCGATTCGGCAGGATATATGACCACGACGTTCGGTCCGGCAACTCTATCCGACAATGTATTGACAATGACAGCAACATCAAATGGAAAACTGGCAAGCAACGGAGTTCTTTATCCGTTCCGCAGCACTCAACAGATAACTGGAATCAAGCATTAAAACAACTAAATACCAACGATATGACTCCATCAAAGCCTGAATCTCAACATCTTTCATTTAAAGGAGTCCCAATTGACGGAACTCTTAAAGCATATATTGATGCTATGAAATCAGCCGGTTTCACATACATGACTACCCAAGACGGCATCGCACTTCTAAAAGGAGATTTTGCCGGCTATAATGGCTGTATCATTGGTGTTTCAACTCTTAAGAAGATGGATCTTGTCAGTGCTGTTGGTGTAATATTCCCGGAACTGGACACTTGGTCAGGGCTGTACGATAACTATATATTCCTGAAGGATATGCTTACCAAGAAATACGGCAAACCGTCAGATGAAGTCGAGCGGTTTGATTCATACTCGGAGCCGCGTGATGATGGTTCCAGAATGACTCAAGTATGGCTTGACAAATGTAAATACTACACAATATTTTCCACCCCTAAAGGCAACATTGAACTATCTATCGAACATAATAACGTTACGAGCTGTTTCGTCCTTCTAAAATATTACGACAAAATCAATACAAATGCCATTCAAGAAGATGCTATGAACGACCTTTAACATTCATTGAAAAGCCCCGATGTTAAAGCCGCATCGGGGCTTTTCATATACCTGTCAATAAAGCGAACCAATGTATTTTTACTTACCCTACAGACTCTTGCAATTTGAATTTGAGAAACGCCGTTTTTACGCATCTCTCGGATTAATTTCATCTTGCCAAACAACTTATGCTTCTCCAAGGAGGTAAGGCTTCCTTTAGGCCTCCCAAGAGACACCCCGTCCGCTCTCCTTTTCGCCAAAGCCTCTTTCGTCCTCTGGCTGATCAGGTGCCTCTCAATCTCCGCAGACAATCCGAAAGCGAAAGCCAACACCTTACTCTGAATGTCATCTCCAAGGCGATAGTTATCTTTTATCGTCCAGACCTTGCACTCCTTCATCATACAGATATTAAGAATCTCCATAATCATAAATAAACTTCGCCCCAGTCTTGATAGCTCCGCACAGATGATCAAGTCATCTTTTTTCACTCGCCTAAGAAGCACACCCAGCTGCCTTTTCTTGTAAGCCTTAGTCCCGCTGATCGTTTCTTCAATCCAGCCGTCAATGGAAATATCATTCTTCTTGCAGAAATTATTGATCTCGAACCGCTGGTTCTCAACATTCTGCTTGTCGCTGCTGACCCTAATGTAACCGTAAATCATAATCAAAAAGCAATGTCGGAAAAAAGCGAGTGGCCTCACAAGCATTAAGGACTGACGGTCAAAGCCGGTCCTCAGCCGTTGAAATAACGAAAAAGCATTCTGTCAAATTCCCGAATCAATTCCGCCATTTTTACAAATCATCTTCGAAACAGATTGATTTACAAAGAATGTACTATCTTTGAACAAAATATACATTGACTTGTCATTATTTGATACCATGGTGCTCAAAATGTAGCTCGATGGAATCCAAGTCAATTCTGTTTTCTAGAACTGCCGTATATTCTTCAACTTTAATTATATAAAACTTGCTAAAAATAACTTGTTTGAGCATTTAAAGTATTGTTTATAATAAAAAAAGTATTCAATTTTGCAAAAAAGTTAGAATCAGATCATAACTTAAATATTAAAGAAAAGTGCGTGCATGTTGTATCGTATGTACCATATCGCGACTGTTGGTTCAGCGGACTTTAGATTTTCAGGGACCTCTCTTACCCCCCCCCACGAGGAGGAGAACTGTCGCTATCAAGCGAAAATTAAAATTGGTTTTGCCCATTTTAATATTCGTTCTCACTAACTTATTCTTTCCCAGCATTTCACATGCTCAGCAAGACAGTTCTTATTTCACAATAGATTTCCGAGTAAACAGATCCACTCTAGACACCTCTTATATGAATACAGGCAGACGTCTGCGTGAGCTGTCTGATAGTATAAGTTCGATCGGATTAGCGCGGATCGAAAGAGTGAAACTTATCTCATATTCTTCTCCAGAAGGACCAGCGGCAAACAATGCTCGTCTATCTCAGAAACGTGCCGCAACGATCGGTCGGTACTTGATCTCGGCTTATCCGCAACTCGATGGACGCCTGAGCATAAAAGCTGACGGAGAGTCGTGGCATCTCTTCAGGGACAGAGTTCTTACAGAAAGCACGCTGACGCAGACGCAGAGAGATAGGCTTCTAGAGATTATCGATTCACCTGTTTCGGCTGACAGAAAAAAGGCCCTCATAGAGTCATGGTCACCAGAATTGTGGCGTCGGTGCATACGGGAATGGTTTCCGTATATGAGGCGCTCGGTTGTCAGGATTGATTATTTGCGCCTGGGACCTGTAGCACCATTGCACATAATGTCAGACATCGCATCTTCTCCAATAATGTCAGACTTTGTATCGGCTTCAACAGGTGGCCTTGCACCGCGCACGCAAGAAATTCAGAGGCAAGAGCCGTCGTGGGGAGACAAATTGTGGAGTCGCCGCACTATCCTGGCTCTCAAGACCAATATGCTCTATGATGCGGTGACGGCACTGAACTTCGAGTTGGAAGTACCGCTCGGCGATAATTTTTCCTTGGCTGTAGAAGATGTGTGTCCGTGGTGGAATCTGGGCACAAACGGCAACAAATATTGCTTTCAGATTTGGGAGATGGGCGTCGAACCGCGTTGGTGGTTCTTAAAGACCAGTAGTCGGGATCGCCTCTCTGGACATTTTCTCGGACTCTATGGGATGTCCGGCAAATATGACTTGCAGTGGGACAAGGCTCTGTGCTATCAAGGAGAGTTATGGTCTGCCGGTGCCACATATGGCTATGTGCTGCCTCTTTCCAAATGGTGTAACCTTGAGTTGTCTGCTTCGCTTGGCTATCTGCGCAGCGACTATCGGCATTACGAGCCGGGGGCTGCTTACGAGCATCTATACCGTGACCCAGCCCGGACAGGAGTGTTTTCTTATTTCGGGCCGACAAAACTCAAGATCTCGCTAATGATACCTATAACCGTACGAAGGAGGGCAGAACGATGAGAAGAGCTAATTTCACAGCTTTAAAAGTTATACTATGTCTGCTTCTCTGTGGATTGACCGCGTGTGAGAGACGTCCGCTACTGGATCAGGACTTCCGCACGATGGTCAAGATCAAAGTCAATCTGGAGGGCATCAGCAATGTTACGTGCGACATCTACAACGACAAGATACCCGTGCCGACTATTGAGCCTGAAGTCATGCATGTCTTGTTCTACAACAAGGACGGTATTGCCACCGAAAGCTACATCAGTAGCAGGGAGACTTCCGAGAACGGTGAACTGGTGATATACGGAGAAATGCAGGTGGCACCTGGTTCGTACCAACTGCTGGCCTATAATTTCGGCACCCAGAACACTCTTGTTAGTGGATTGGATTCCTACCAGGGGGCTGTGGCAAGCGCAAGCCCTGCATCGAAGGCCATCACTTCACGCTACAAGTCAATAGCTGGAGACAACGAGAAGATAGTCAACGAGCCTGATCATTTGCTGGTGGCTCGCAACGACAAAGAGGTCATACCACCACATGTTGAACTCTACACGATAGAGATGGAAGCCAAGACCGTTGTAGAGAGTTACTACCTCCAGATAAAGATAGACGGTCTTGAGTATGTTTCAACGGCACAAGCGTGGCTGTCTGGGCTGGTTGAGAGTAATGACATCGCTCAGAATATACGCTCGGGACTTCCTGGAGTGACGGAATACATTCCGCTACAGAAAAGCGACGACAAGGGAGAACCGGTCATTTGTGCGGTTTTCAACACATTCGGACGTATAGAAGGCTCAACCAACGAACTCAGTATCACTATTGATCTCAAGACAACTGAAGGAAAGACTATCCGTAAGACATTCGACATCACCGAGTTGTTCCATTCAGATGCTTGCATAAAACATCATTGGCTTCTGCTTGAGGAATCTATAAAGATAGATCCACCACAGTTCGCTGGAGGAGGCTTCGATCCTTCCGTTGACGACTGGAACGAAGAACATCACGACATTATCATTTAAATAAATAACAGTTTCTAAATAAATTAAATCATGAAAACAAACTATGTGATTATTGCGGTTGCAGCGCTTGCAGCGTTCTCCGCATGCACAAAGAACGAGGTTCGTCCGGTTGCTAATGATTCTGCACAGATCACATGGCAGACCGTGGTTGGTTCAAGTTCTAAGGCACTTGTCGATGGGAATACTTTCGATCAGGCTTTCAAATTCAAAACTTTTGCATTCCTCAATGCTGACGGCACTACATGGCCGACTGATGCAAGTCTGTATATTGACGATGCCGAAGTTGCCTACTATGCAGATGCAGTTTCTCCATTCGTAGCCAATTCCTGGCATGCCGATCAGGTGTACTACTGGCCGAAGGGAGGTTCATTGACATTTATCTCCTACACTGTAGTCGACAGCGACAAAAAGGCTACTACATATCCCGAAACAATTTCTTGCACTGCCACAGATGGCCTTAAGATGACAGGTTACGATGTAAATGCTAAAAAGAATCTTGACTTCTTAGTATCTGACATCAAAACTGGACAGAAGTCTAACTCAACCGCAACGTCCGGTGCAGCAACGGGAGTACCTACTATATTCAGACACACTTTGACACAGATCGTAGGATTTAACGTGAAGACCGCTGCCGACTATAAGGGAGCAACTGTTGGAAAAGGAAGCAAGGTCATCACTGTCAACCCTATCGAGATCGTTAATGCTTATAGCAAAGGGGACTATCAAATGAATTCTGATGCTGCAAAGAGATCAGAGAACTGGAGCAACTTGAGCGAAAAGAGCACTTATACATATGAGAGTGACCAAGCTGTAGATGCTAAGGAAGTAACTACAACAAACACAGCCTTTGAGAATGAGCAGAAAGCATTCATGCCTCAAACCTTTGAAAAACCAAACTACACCTTCACAGGGACAACAGATGCTGAAAAAGCCCTTGAGAAGAAGACTCAGCCTTACATAGATGCCGTTAAGGCTGTTCCTCACATCAAATTCTCATACAAAATCGATACGTACACCAGTGCCACAGAGTTCTCAACAGAGAATGTCACAGAGTATATTGCTCTCAGCGACATAAGTACAGAAGGATGGGGCATCAATAAGAAGATCACATATAATGTCACCATTGATCTTGCAGGTGCTCATAGTGAGAACATCATATACTGGGATCCAAGCATTGATGATTGGGATATTGTCAACGGTAACGGTAGCGACATCATTTTGTAGTGTTTGATGCGAAATAATTTAATGAATACTATCTAGGTAATGTGTGTCATTCACGAAATTTTTCGTGAGTGACACATTACCTTATTTATATTAAGAATTGCTGTCATTATCATGAAGATACCTGCCATACCATTCCTTTTAGTTTCAACCATCGCCATATTTGGATCTTGTTCTAAGGAGAAGACTGGCGGAAATGGTTCAGCTGAACGGATCGTATCATTCTCCCCTATTGTTGAGAATGTCGATTCGAATGACAAGGCAAACGATATTGCCAACACTCAGGCAAATGTGAATCCACCTAAAAATACAAATTTTGAATTCATCTCGCATGCATGGTATCTTCCTGAAGGGAAAAAATGGGACGAAAACAAGGCTGAAGCCAAGCCATATATTGTCAATGAACGAGTAAAAGGGTTCTACGGCAATGATAGAAATATATGGAAACCCAAGTACGGAACTATATATTATTGGCCTCGTGGTGGCACCTTGACATTTATGTCATATACTTGTATGAGTGATGACCAACTTACAATGTATGAAGGTCTTTTTACTAATACGTATAACGGAACAGTAAGCATAGATAAAGAGAATGGATTAAGCATTACCGAATTTGTTAATTTCGTAAATGACGCTGACCTTCTTGTAGCCGATATTGCAACGGACAGAGTTGCCGATCTTAACGGTGTGCCCACTATGTTCCGTCACAAACTTGCAAAATTATCTGTATATGTCAGCAAAGAATCGGCTGACGATACATATAGTATTGAATTAATAGCTTTTAACAGAGTATACCATACAGCAAGTTATTATCGTGGCGGTTACTCGGATGATTATTGGACCAAACATGGAAGTGTAAACAGCTATAACATGGCCGACTATGGTAACGTGTCTGGTAATTTTAATGTCACTACGGAACAGAAGAAATACGGTGGCTCAATCTTCGTGATTCCACAGAATCTCAATGCTACTCCTTCTGGTATGACTGATAAAGAAAGAGAACTCCCACAAATTAAGATCATTTACAAAAAGAATAACGACACCTCCAATACGACCAAAATTCTTAATCTTAATGAGATTACTAGCACTGATGAATGGACCATGGGCTCTCATTATGTATACAACATTATATTTGGTAATGTAACCAAATCTGGTGCAGAGAATTCCTGTGATGAAATCGACATTATTTCAGAGGTTACTGACTGGTAATTTCCCATACATTGTCCACGTCTGATAATTTATAATTATTATTGTGGGAGGTAATAAAGAAGGATGCTTATATCATAGCTTGCGGCATGGCGAGGACTTGAAATGCTGGTTGCTTGCCCCATACCTGTCATATGATTTCATATATAACCCGGTATGGGTGTCATGAGCAAGGATATTTTTCTTGAGTATTTGTGCGGTCCGCAGACCGCAGTTGCGCTCTGCCAACACATAGAGTATAGCTTCCTCGATCCTCATCAGTCGATGATGACGGCTGTCTCAGAGGCCGTGGCCATGAGCATGCCGTTGTCTGCTCCAAGTGTCTCGTAATCGATGTCAATGCCCACCACGGCGTTTACGCTCACCATCTCCTTTCTTCACAAAAAAACCTCGCGCTGGGCGCGAGGAGAAATACTCTAAGCAGGTTCGCAGTTTTTCGCTCGCGAAGGAAAACCGCGAACCGCTAATCAAAATCTATTTTTCTTTGAGACAACGGATGGACTTCCCGTATGAACGATGGGTGTAGTTCTCCAGATTAACATTGTTGCTGTTGTTGAAGTTGAGGTAGTACGCGTAGTTGCTGCCAAACGCAGAGCAGGACCAATAGTAGCCGTAGTTGCTGACAAGGTACAACTCCCCCGAATCGCAGTTCCGACAACCCGATGCGGGATACCAAATCATCTTTGAATCACCAAATTTGCTGGAGAAATTAAAGCCCTTGTTATTACCGTCAAAGGATGCTTGGAAATAGGAGGAGCCGAATGCTTTTGCCCATACTCCTTCCCCTCCTCCGTCAGGAACACGCCAACCGACAGGGCAAGGGTCGTAGGCAGTCTTCTGCGACTGCCAACTTTCATTAGGAAGATAAAGAGATGTGTAGAGAGTCATCGGATTCTCCTGTGCCTTAGTCGTGGAGCCATCAGAATCTACATTCCAT
>ERZ808240.2552-NODE-2552-length-19608-cov-13.549532_pt1 | contig 19608 bp, 19 predicted proteins | sample MGYA00521084_ERZ808240 | MGnify/ENA primary metagenome ERZ808240 (study PRJEB31516, sample SAMN03275571) | gut metagenome | biome: mammalia-associated habitat; material: feces | host: Papio cynocephalus | place: Kenya | collected 2012-08-06 ...
TGGGCATCGCCCCAGCGGTTCTGGGTGTAGTAGTTGTAGTAGGCCGCGCGGTTGCGGTCGGTCTTCTCCATTTCTTCCTTGATGCCTTTCTCGTCCTTGGCCTGCAGCATGTTGTTTGCCTTGCCGTAGGCCAGACGCCACTCCTTGGGAGCGTAGACGAAGACCCGCAGCACATCCTTGCGGTCCCGCAGCACATAATCGCCGCAGCGGCCCACGATGACGCAGGGGCCTTCCTCGGCCAGCTGCTTGATGATGCGGCTTTGCAGGATAAAGACCTGGTCGCCCAGGGGAAGGTCATTGCCCATGGTATACAGGCTGTACAGCAGGCTGTGGGTGTGCCGCTTTTCGCTGGCGGCCACGGCCTCCTCGGACAGTCCGGAATTCTTGGCTGCAAGGGTGATCAGCTCCTTGTCGTAGAGCTTGAGGTTCAGTGCCCGTGCCACATCCTTTGCGATGTAACGTCCACCGGTGCAGTACTCACGGCCCAAAGTGATGATCGTCTTTGCCATAACAGGTTCCTCCTATATTGATAATTTATCCATTAAAGCCCTTGGCTCTTGTCCCTCAGGGGCAGATGGCTCGGTGCTTTGGCTGGCAGTTGGAACAGTCTGCGGTAAGACCGGAGGCGGCGGGGGTGCCGGTACCGGCAGGATGACCTGCCCCACCAGCATGGAGCCGGTCTGGTCTACCAGATACAGACTGCATTTGCCGCCTGCGGCCACCTGTTCCGGCGGGAAACGGAGCCCGCCGGTGCGGGTGCGCTCCATCCGGCGGAAGGTGCGGTGGGCGGTGGTGGCGTGGGCTATCCCGTCGTGGGGGCTGCAGGCCGCCCATCCGGAAAACTCCGCCGGCAGCAGATACCGCCTGCCCCGGAGCGAGATGTACCAGCAGTCGTCCTCGCCGCTGTAGTTCAGGTCGCAGGAGAACCGCCGGGGCCGGTCGGCCTCGGTGTTCCGGGGCTTGGGGCGGAGGGCGATGGCCCGGCCGGTGAAGTAGCGCGCGAAGTCGGAGACGGCCATGTGGCAGTTCACAGCGCCGTCGTTGTCGGCAGTGGGGTCATTGAGGAGGACGAAATCCGCCAGCACGGCGTCGTCATGGCCGAAGCCGTGAAGCCCCATCCAGACGCCCACCGGATCCCGCTGGCCCATGACGCGGCGCTCCACCCGTACGGCCACGGAACAACCGTCGTGGATCTGCTCCCGCAGGTCCTGCAGGTCCATCCACGCCTGCCAGCAGGGGAAGCCGCAGCAGCCTGCTGCGGCGGCGGCAAAGGCACCGTTGCCGGTGCTGCCGCTGGCCTTGTCCTCCATGACATAGGCCACCTCTTCGGGCAGGATATCTTCGCCCCAGCGGTTCATCAGAGCCGCCATCACCAGCGGCAGATCCATGTCCCGGCCAAAGCTGGGGTCGTGGGAGCTGAGGCAGTATTCCGGCAGATAGAGCTGGCGGTTGATGGGGTGGCCGTTCTGCTTCTCCCACGAAAGGGGGCGGACCGCTGCCGCCAGCAGCCGGAGTGCAGGGGTGACTTTTTCATCGTTGGTGGAGAGGTTGACCTGCAGCTGCACGCCGGTGCCGCCGCCGGGCAGAGCCACCGTGACCGTGTCGCCCAGCAGAAAGATCATCCCGTCGCCGGTGTGGAAACTGATGCTCTGCCGGGGGTAATCCGGGGCCCACTTGCCGAAGCTCATCCAGCCCGTCCATCCGCCGCCGGCATAGATGCGGCACCGCACCTCCACCATGGTGTTCTGCGGTGCGTGGGCATTCCAGCTGACATTCAGATTGCAGAAGGCCGGCATGGCAAATTCCGGCGTGGTGTAGCTGCCGTAGGGCAGGTAGCGCCCGGCCACGCTGTCCAGCACGACGCTGCCGTTGTCCAGTGCCACATTGTCCAGCTGCCCGCGGGAAAATGTCTCCGTGCCCTGCAGCACCAGATTGTTCCGCTGTTCCATTGCACGCATCCCCTTTCCGCGTCAGTGTAAATTATTTTTCGTCGGCATCCCGCTCTGAGGCAAGCTCTGCTTCCAGCTCAGCGTCGTGCAGCTTGCGGATGTTCTCCTCAATGTGGAATACCCGGTCCAGGTCGCCGTACACGATCTGACAGCAGACTTCCACCTGGAACCAGAAGCCGAAGACCAGCATGAGTAGCAGGCCCAGCGGCATGCAGAGGATGACCAGGCCCCAGAACAGCACCGTGACCAGCGCTGCGGCCAGTGCGTGGGGCAGGAATGCGATCATGCAGTTGATGCTGTTCTTCAGGGTCTGGGTCAGGGGCTGGTCCAGCAGGACCACCTGAGGCCACATATAGGAGAACAACATATGGAAGATGACCAGATTCAGCACGGTAGCCACCCACATGGGCACGCCCACATTGGTGCCGTGATAGAGCATATTGAAGCAGAAATAGACGAGGAAGATCTGCAGCGTCACCACCAGACAGTAGAGGACGCCCGGCAGGATGCTGGCCTTGAAATTCCGCTTGAAAGCCTTGCGGTAAGTGACCCACCAGTAGCCCGCCTCGTCCCGCAGGGCACGAAGAACGGTGTCGTACATGCCGGAGAGGGCCGGGCCGGCTAGGATGCCGCCCACAGCAGCGCTGAGGAGCATGACTGGCAGGCTGTTCATCAGGAAGCCGATGTACACCAGACAGATGACCGGCAGAAAGCCCAGGCAGGTGAGGAGATTGGCGAGGAACAGCCCGCTCATATCCCGGCCTACCAGCTCAAAAAAACGGCCTACACCGGTCTTGCGGGGAGCATCTTTTTCCACGCCCGGGCCGGCCTTGAAATCGTTTGCAGAAGGGAACAGACTCATGTTGTGTGAATATCCTCTCTCGCCGCCCTCAGACGGCCTACATTGCACAGCACAACGTTATTTCGACACAGAGTGCCATTATGCTGGCTTTCTGAGTATAACTATACCCGGATTTTGTGAATTTTGCAAGCCGGAAAGCCCTCCAAATGTAAAAAAAGTATTTTCTCTCCCTTTTTGGGGCAGAGTGTGTTACAATAGATGCGGCTTTTTCAGCCAGAAGGAGGGAATTCTCTGTGAGCATTTTTCGCACCATTGCGTTATTCGTTTATCTGTTTGGCTACATGATCGTCCACTACGGCGTGCTCCGCCGCGCCGAGCGTGCGCTGGCTGCCGGTGATACCGACACCGTCCGGGCGCTGGTGGAGCAGCATATCCCCCGCTGGAGCCGGGGCATCCTGAAAGTGACCGGCGTCCGCCTGACGGTGGAAGGGCTGGACAATATCCCCAAAGAGGGCCCCTGCGTCTTCGTGGCCAACCACCGCAGCTATTTTGATATCCCGCTGCTGCTGGTAAGTCTCGACAAGCCCCACGGCATCCTCGCCAAGGAGGAGCTGGAAAAGACCCCGCTCCTCAACCGCTGGATGAAGCTGCTGGGCTGCGTGTTCGTCAAGCGGGATGATGTCCGGGCCTCGGTGCGCGCCCTGAACGACGCCACCGAGATCGTGGAGAGCGGGAAGAGCTTCATCATCTTCCCCGAGGGCACCCGCTACAAAGGCGAAGAGGGCGGCGCAGGAGAGTTCAAGGCCGGTGCCTTCCGCATCGCCGTCAAGACCGGCGCCCCGGTGGTGCCGGTGGCCATCACGGGAGCCCGGGCACTCTTTGAGGGCCACGGCAACAGGGCGACCCCCGGCAATGTACATATCCGGGTGCTGCCGCCCATCCAGACCGCAGGCATGAGCCGGGCCGAACAGAAGCAGCTGCCGGATGCCGTCCGTCAGACCATCCTGGCCCAGCTGTAACAGAACCACCGCCGAACAACTGAAAATCTGGAGGACACTGCCGCATGGCAAGCTACCGTTACGAACGCGACATCGACCCCAAAGACCTTACGCCCCGGAAAGAAAAACAGTATACCCGCAAAGAGCGGTGGGCCAACTGGTGGGACTATAACCTCAAGTGGGTCATTCTTATCGGCATCGCTGTGGCCTTTGTGGCCTACAATTTCATCGGGCAGTATTTTTTCACCACCAAGCCGGATTATAATGTGGCCGTGGTGGCTCCTTACTACCTGCCCGAGGACACCGTGAACGCCTTGCAGACGGCGCTGGCCGACTACGGCGAAGACCGCAATGGCGACGGCAAGGTGGTCGTGACCCTCAATGTCTATACGCTGGACTACTCCGACACCGAGACCCAGACCGAGAGCGCAGCCTACCTGACCATGGCAGGCACCACCAAGCTGGCCACTGATGTGCAGGGCGGCCTGAGCTCCGTTTTCCTGCTCTGGGACCCCAAGGGGTTCGAGGAGAGCACCGGTTCGCTGCGGTATCTGGACGGCACCCTGCCCGCCGCCGACAGCGACGAGGACTGGTGGAACATGGTCTACAAGTGGGATGACTGCCCGGTGCTGGCCGGTCTGCCTCTGGGCGACTACGGCCCCGACACCACCCAGAGCCGCAGTGGTTCCAGTCAGGAGTATATGTCCCAGTTCTACGTGGGGATGCGGGGTGCCTGGAACAGCGGCACCGCCGACAACCTCGCCGGCGGCGAAGAGTTCTGGCAGAAGCTGACAGCAGGGGCTGTCTCCACTGCAAAACCGGAGGAGTGACGCCATGCGGTTCCGTATCCTGCGCCGGGACAAGGCCCGGCATCTCAGCGTCCCGGAAAAACCGGCTCCTGCACCGGAAGCCTCAAATCCGCCCCGGGCGGCCGACCTGGATAACCCCTATGGCCGCTGCTACGGGAAGGCCCGCAGCCGGGAAGACCTGCGCAAAAAATGAGACGTTCCCCCTTCTGCACGACAGACGATGTGCAGAAGGGGGATTTTTCGTTGCATTCTCTTCGTTTTACTCACCCCGGATTTGAAATATTCTCCACTATCAAAGCAGGCGGGGCTTGTTGTTTCCTCATCCGGGTTATGGTATACTTACTAGGTATCATCCCGCAGCAGAGCTGCCGGAATCTTATCCAAAGGATGTGGAACAGATGGACGCACTGGAACAGGCCCGCGCCGAGATCGACACGGTGGATGCACAGCTCGCTGCGCTGTTTGAGCGGCGGATGGCTGCTGTGCTCAGCGTAGCCCAATATAAACAGGCCCATGGCCTGCCGATCTTTGATGCCGCCCGGGAGGCGGTGGTGCTGGAAAAGGCTGCGGCCCGCATCCAGGACCCTGCCCTCCGGCCCTATTATAAAGACCATGTCCAGAATATGATGGATGTGGCAAAACAATACGAAGCTGAGGTGCTGGGCCGGAACCGTGCCGCCTATCAGGGCGTGGAGGGCGCATTCGCCCACATCGCCCTGCGGGCCCTCTTCCCTCATGCGGAGGCCGTCAGCTACCCCACATGGGATGAGGTGTTTGAAGCAGTCCAGCGGGGCGATGCCGCCCACGGCGTGGTGCCCTTTGAGAACAGCCACGCGGGCGATGTCTCCGCGGTGCTGGACCTCTGCTATAACCACCCGGAACTGTGGGTGGTGGATGTCTACGACCTGCCCATCTCTCAGAACCTTCTCGTCCTGCCCGGCACCCAGCTGGCCCAGCTGAAGCATGTCTACAGCCACCAGCAGGCCATCGCCCAGAGCGAGACCTTCCTCAAGCAGTTCCGCCTGCCCGCCACCGCCATGCCCAACACGGCCATGGCCGCAAAGTTCGTGGCAGAGTCCGGCGACCCGTCCAAAGCGGCCATCGCCAGCGCAGAGACGGCGGCGCTCTACGGGCTGGAAGTGCTGGTGCCCGACATCAACACCGACGGCGACAACACCACCCGCTTTATCGTCCTCAGCCGCGAAAAGCCCACAGCGGGCAACCGGTTCTCCCTGCTGTTCACGTTGGACAACAAGCCCGGCAAGCTGGCCGAGGTCATTCAGGTCATCGGACGGTTCGGCTACGATATGGAGTCCATCAAGAGCCGCCCGCTGCCTCATGTCCCTTTTGATTATTATTTCTACGTCGAGCTGGTGGGTGACCCCGCCGACGACGAGACCGCCGCGCTGCTGCGCGAGCTGGACCATACCTGCCGCACTGTACGGCTGTTAGGAGTGTATACAAAATGAGTGAATTTATCGGTACCAAGCTCACCATGAATCTGGGTGAGCGCAGCTATGATATCATCCTGAAGAACGGCGCACTGGAGAACCTGTACCAGTTTGCCCGGCTGGACCGCCGGGTGGCTGTGGTGACGGATACCGGCGTCCCCGCCGAGTACGCCCAGCGGGTGGCCGACCAGTGCCGCGACGCCAAGATCATCACGGTGCCGCAGGGCGAGGGCAGCAAGAGCATGAAGACGCTGGAATATGTCCTGCGCCAGATGCTGGACTTCAACATGGGCCGCGGTGACCTGGTCATCGCCGTGGGCGGCGGAGTCATGGGCGACCTGGCAGGCTTTGCTGCGTCCATCTATATGCGGGGCATCGACTTCATCAACTGCCCCACCACCACCCTCTCCATGATCGATTCCTCCATCGGCGGCAAGACCGCTGTGGACCTGGGCGAGACCAAGAACAGCGTCGGTTCCTTCTGGCAGCCCAAGCTGGTCATCATCGACCCCAGCACCCTCGCCACCCTGCCCCGCCGTCACTATATCAACGGCCTGGCCGAGTCGGTCAAGGCCAGCCTGCTGGCAGACCCGGAGCTGTTCGCCATCTTCGAGAAGGGCGATATCGACGCCCAGATCGGGGAGATCATCTACCGCAGCCTCCGGTTCAAGAAGAGCATCGTGGAGCAGGATGAGACCGAGAAGGGAATGCGCAAGGCCCTGAACTTCGGCCACACCATCGGCCACGGCATCGAGGCCGTCAAGGGCATCAAGGGCCGCCGGACGGTGGGCTTCTACCACGGCGAGTGCGTGGCACTGGGCATGCTGCCCATGATCGAGTCCAAGGCACTGCAGAAGCGGGTCCGTGCGGTCTACCGCCGTCTGGGCCTGCCCCTGCGCACTTCTTACAATAAGGAAAAGGTCTACGCCGAGATGCTCCACGACAAGAAGGCACAGGGTGGCCAGATCACCGTCATCAAGGTGCCGGGTCTGGGCTGCTGGCGTGCCGAGACCATCCCGGTGGAGGGCCTGCGCACCCTGCTGGGCATGGAGGAATAAGCCATGAAAAACACCTTTGGCAGTGCGCTGGCGCTGACCATCTTCGGCGAGAGCCATGGCCGGGCCGTGGGCAGTGTGCTGGACGGCATGGCCGCAGGGGTTCCGGTGGACGAAGCCTTCATCGCCTCCTGCATGGATAAGCGCCGGGCCCGGGGCGACGGCCTTTCCACCGCCCGGGTGGAGGCCGACCGGGTGCAGCTGCTCTCCGGTGTGGTGAACGGCCACACCACCGGCACCGCCATCGCTCTGATGATCGAGAATCAGAACACCCGCAGCGGCGATTACGCCAAGACGGCCGACCTGCTCCGCCCCGGCCACGCGGACTATACCGCCTATGCCAAATACCACGGCTTTCAGGATGCCCGGGGCGGCGGACACTTCTCGGGCCGGGTGACGGCGGCACTGGTGGCAGGCGGCAGCATCGTGCTGGGCGCGCTGAACCGTGCCGGCATCGACATCGCCACCCACATCGGCCGGTGCGCCGGGGTCTCCGATACCCCCTTTGCACTGGATGACCCCGCCGCGCTGGCCGCACAGGTCAGCGTTCTGGAGAGCGGGGGAGACGGTTTCGCCCTGCTGGACGCATCGGTGGAAGAGCCTATGAAGACCGCCATCCGCGCCGCCGGGGCCGAGGGCGACAGCGTGGGCGGTATCCTTGAGACGGCCATCCTCGGCCTGCCTGCCGGAGTGGGCGAACCCTACTTTGACAGTGTGGAGAGCCTGCTCTCCCATATGGCCTTTTCAGTGCCCGCCGTCAAGGGCATCGAGTTCGGCACCGGCTTCGGCTTTGCCGACCTGAAGGGCTCCGAGGCCAACGATGCCTTCCGGATGCAGGGCGGCAGCATCGTGACCGAGACCAACCACAACGCGGGCATCAACGGCGGCATCGCCAACGGGATGCCGGTGGTGTTCCGCACCGTGGTCAAGCCCACCCCCAGCATCTACAAGGAGCAGGAGACGGTGGACTATATCGCAAAGAAGGACGCAGAGCTGTCCATTCAGGGCCGCCATGACCCCTGCATCGTGCCGAGAGCGGCCATCGTCCAGACCTGCGCCGCCGCGCTGGCTGTGGGCGACCTGCTCACCGCCCGCTACGGCACGGCGTGGATGGAACAGCCCACCAGCTACCGCAAGGAGGGGTTCTGAAGATGGAATACGGACTCATTGGCTCCCGTCTGGGACATTCCTACTCCAAGATCATCCATGAGATGCTCTGCGGCTACCACTATGACCTCTGCCCTCTTCCCACCGAGGCGGACGCCCGAGCGTTCCTCACCCGGCGGCAGTTCCGGGCCATCAACGTCACCATCCCCTATAAGCGGCTGGTGATGGAATACTGCACCTACATCGACCCACGGGCCAAGGCCATCGGGGCCGTGAACACTGTGGTGAATAAGAACGGCCTGCTCTACGGCTACAACACCGATTACATGGGCTTTGCCCACCTGTGCGAGGCCCATGGCGTAGACTTCAAGGGGAAGACGGTCCTCATCCTCGGCACCGGCGGCACCCACAACACCACCAGCGCCGTGGCCCGGGATAAGGGCGCGGCCAGGCTCCTCACTGTCAGCCGGACCCCGGATGCGGCGAAGGGCCAGCTCTCCTATGAGCAGGCTGTAACCAGCGGAGCATCCATCGTCATCAATACCACCCCTGCCGGAATGTACCCCAATGTGGGAGTGTGCAGTCTGGACGTGGCAGCAATGCCCGGTCTGGAAGCGGTGCTGGACGTGGTGTATAACCCGGATAAGACGGAGCTCGTCCTCCGGGCCGAAGAAGCCGGGGTGCCGGTGGCTGTGGGCGGGCTTGAGATGCTGGTGGCCCAGGCCGTGTATGCCGCCGAATACTTCCTCGACCGGAAATTCGACGACGCAGCCGGGGAGATCCGGCGCATCACTGCCGCCCTCCGGCGGGACACCCTCAATGTGGCCCTCATCGGGATGCCTTCCTGCGGCAAATCCACCGTGGGCCGGGCACTGGCCGAAAAGCTGGGCAAGAAGTTTATCGACCTCGATGAGGAGATCGTCAGGGCCGATGGCCGCAGCATCCCGGACATCTTTGCCGCAGAGGGCGAGGACGGCTTCCGGGCAAAGGAATCGGAGCAGACGGCCCGCTTCGCCAAGGAGGGCCGACAGCTCATCTCCTGCGGCGGCGGCATCGTCAAGCGGCCCGGGAATATCCGCGCTCTGCACCAGAACGGTGTGGTGCTCTTCCTTGACCGGCCTCTGGATGCGCTGACGGTGGGAGGCGGACGGCCCCTCTCTTCCAGCACCGAGGCCCTGAAAAAGATGGAGGCGGAGCGCCGCCCCCTGTATCTGGCGGCAGCAGATGCTGTGATCCCCAACAGCGGCACCGTTGAGGATGCCGTGACCGCCGCAATGGAGGCTCTGGATGAAATTTTTAGTCATTAACGGCCCCAACCTCAACCTGATGCACTTCACTGAAAAGGGCGTGGCCGGTCAGCTGGATTACAGCGGCCTGCTGGACTATCTCGAGCTCTGCTGCACCCAGATGGGCATCGAGGTGGAATTCTTCCAGTCCAACCATGAAGGCGACCTCATCGATGAGATCCAGTCTGCCCCGGGCCGGGCCGACGGCATCATCCTGAACCCCGGCGGCTACGCCCACTACAGTGTGGCTATTCTGGACGCTCTCCGCATCTGCGGGGTGCCCGCTGTGGAAGTGCTGCTGGATGAGCCGGACGAGCACGAGCCGTTCCGGAAAACGGATGTGGTATCCTTCGGCTGTCAGGGCCATTTCGTGGGCGAGGGCATCAGCGGCTACCTTCACGCAGCCGCCTACCTTGCACAGCTGCTCCGTCTGGACGGCAGTGCACATACACATCTGGTCATGTGACTTTTCCGATGCGGCGGGGGCTGCCCCGCACATCGGTATCGATATGCCGCAAAAAAGCGCGCTGCGGCGGCGCGGAACATTTCAAGAAAAAATCAAAACGAACAGGAAGGGACGTAAATTCAATGATCATCTCTACCAAAAAGGGTACTCCCAAAGAGGAACTCGAAAAGATCGTAGACAAATTTGAAAAGCAGGGCCTTGATGTGACCCTCATCACCGGAAAGGATTATAACGTGTTCGGTCTGGTGGGCGACACCACCAAGATCGACGAGCGGGATGTGCTGGCCAACCCCTGGATCGACAATGTGACCCGTGTTTCTGCTCCCTACAAGCGGGCCAACCGCCTGTTCCACCCGGCAGATTCCGTCATCGACTGCAGCGGCGTCAAGATCGGCGGCAAGGAGAAGATCGCCGTCATGGCAGGCCCCTGCAGCATCGAGAGCGACGAGCAGGCTCTGCGCATCGCACAGGGCGTCAAGGCCGGCGGTGCCACCCTCTTCCGGGGCGGCGCTTACAAGCCCCGCACCTCTCCTTACTCCTTCCAGGGCCTTGAGACCGAGGGCATCCTTGCCATGGTGAAGGCCCGCGAGGCCACCGGCCTGCCCATCGTCTCCGAGCTGATGAGCGAAGACCGCATCCCCGAGTTCGAGGAATATGTGGATGTGGTGCAGATCGGTGCCCGCAATATGCAGAACTTCCAGCTGCTGAAGGCTGTGGGCAAGATGCACAAGCCCGTGCTCCTCAAGCGCGGCCTCTGCAATACCATCGAGGAGTGGATCATGAGCGCCGAGTACATCATGGCCGGCGGCAACGAGCAGGTCATCCTCTGCGAGCGCGGCATCCGCACCTTTGAGAAGTACACCCGCAACACGCTCGACCTCTCCGCTGTGCCCATCATCCACGAGAAGACCCACCTGCCCGTCATCGTGGACCCCAGCCATGCCACCGGCAAGGCCAATCTAGTGGAGCCCATGATGATCGCCGCCGTGGCCGCCGGTGCAGACGGCCTTGAGGTGGAAGTGCACTATGATCCCCCTCACGCATGGAGCGACGGCGCACAGTGCCTGACTCCGGACGCCTTTGCACAGGCCATGGCAAAGTGCCGTCAGGTGGCATGGGCCATCGGCCGGGATATGTAATGACTCTGCAAAGGAGCTTCTGTTCATGAACGTTACCATTCACGCCCCGGGCCGGGTGGGCGGCAGCATCACGGCCCCGCCCAGCAAGAGCATGGCCCACCGGGCTGTACTCTGCGCAGCACTGGCAAAAGGCACCTCCCACATCGGGAACCTTGAGTTCAGCAAGGACATCTCGGCTACCCTCTCGGCGGCCGGACAGCTCTGCGCAAAAGTGCAGACCGGCCCGGACAGCGCCGTGGTGGAGGGTCTGGGCCGTTTCCTGCCTGTCGGCGCCCCGGTGGACTGCTGCGAGAGCGGCAGCACCCTGCGGTTCCTCATCCCCATTGCCAGCCTCACCGGACAGGCTGTCACCTTTGTGGGCCGGGGGCGGCTGATGGAGCGGCCCCAGTCGGTGTACGAAGGGTTATACCGGGAGCAGTCTCTCCGGTTCGAACAGTCTGCAGAGGGCCTGACCGTGGAGGGCCGGCTGAAAAGCGGCGAATATGAGCTGGCAGGCAATGTGTCCAGCCAGTTCATCAGTGGCCTGCTTTTCGCTCTGCCGCTTCTGGCCGGGGACAGCACCCTGCACCTCATCCCTCCGGTGGAGAGCCGCAGCTATATCGAGATGACCCGGGCGGCACAGCGCCGGTTTGGCGTCGAGAGCCGCTGGCAGGATAAAAATACTCTCTTTATCCCCGGAGGACAGAGCTATACCCCCTGCGATTACACCGTAGAGGGCGATTACAGTCAGGCTGCTTTCCCGGCAGTGTTGGGGGCTGTGCAGGGCGGCGTGACCATCACCGGCCTTGCTGCGGATACATTGCAGGGCGACGCGGCCATCCTTGACATCCTCCGCCGCTGCGGAGCAGAGTTCCGCACCACGGAACAGGGCATCGTGTTTGAGAAAGCGCCGCTCCACGGTACTGACATCGACCTTGCGGACTGCCCTGACCTTGGCCCCGTGCTGATGGTGCTGGGCCTGCTCTGCGAGGGCACCACCATCATCCGGAATGCGGAACGCCTCCGCATCAAGGAGAGCGACCGCATCGCGGCCATGGAAGCGGAACTGCGGGCCTGCGGCGGCCTGCTGGAGAGCGAGGGCGGCACCATCACCATCCACGGCTGTGCCGGACGGCTCCATGCGCCTGCCGCACCGCTCCACGGCCACAACGACCACCGGGTGGTCATGAGCCTTTCGGTGCTGGCGCTGGCGGCAGGGCTCACCCTTTCCATCGACGATGCCGAGGCCGTGCAGAAGAGCTGGCCCCATTTCTTTGAAGCCATCAAGCCATTGGGTGCGGAGGTAGAATATGCTGGATAAATCGAAGCGTTATCTTGTGGTGGGCCTGGGCCTGCTGGGCGGAAAATACGCCCTTGAGCTCTCAAAGGCCGGGTTCCATGTGGACGGCATCAACCGCAGCGAGGGCCACCTGCAGTATGCCCTCGACCACGGCTATATCGCCAGCGGCAAGACCCACGATTTCGAAGACCTCATCCGGCAGGCTGACCACATCATTCTCGGCCTCTATCCTACGGCCCTGCTGGACTGGTTCAAGACTTACGGCCATTTCATCAGGCCCGGCTGCATCTTCACCGATGTCTCCGGCGTCAAGACCGGCCTTGTGGAGCCGGTGCAGGCCATGTGCCCGGAGGGCGTGGAGTTCATCGCCAGCCACCCCATGGCGGGCCGGGAGACTTCCAGCGTCGAGCACGCAGCCGAGGTCAATTTTGCCCCCGCCAACTTCATCATCACCCCCACTGAGAAGAATACCCCGGAGGGCATCCAGTGGGCAAAAGAGCTGGCCGAGGTGCTGGGCTTCCGCCACATCTGCACTCTGACGGTGCAGGAGCACGATAAGATGATCGGTTATGTCAGCCAGCTCTGCCACGCCATCGCGGTCAGCCTGATGTGCGCCAACGATAACTCCTCCCTCTGCGAGTATACGGGCGATTCTTTCCGGGACCTGACCCGCATTGCGCGCATCAACGATAAAATGTGGGCGGAACTCTTCCTCTGGAACAAGAAGAACCTCATCGAGGAGATCGACCAGTTCGACTCGGCGCTGCTCCAGATGCGGGATGCCCTTGTGCTCGATGACCGGGACAAACTGGAAGAGATGTTCCGCCTTTCCACCCAGCGCCGCGCCGCGTTCGACAAGAAGGACTCGTGACCGAAAAGGAGGCCGCCCATGCCCAAGCAGGAAGGACAGAAATCCAAGCTGTTGGCGCTGCTGCGCATCTTTGAGCAGCAGACCGATGAGGAACATCTGCTGAACGTGCCCCAGCTGGTGGAGCTGCTGGCCCGGCAGGGCATCCTCTGTGAGCGCAAGAGCGTGTACAGTGATATCGATGCCCTCAACGCACTGGGCTATGATATCCGGCTCCGCCGGGGCCGCAGCGGCGGCTACTGGATGGCGACCCGTCCTTTTGAACTGGCAGAACTCAAGCTGCTGGTGGACGCCGTGCAGTCCAGCCGGGTCATCTCCAAGACGGCCAGCGATAAGCTCATCCACAAGCTGGAGGGGCTGGCGTCCCAGTATCAGGGCAGCCAGCTCCAGCGTCAGGTCTATGTGGATGGCCGGCCCAAGAGCGGCAACAAAGACCTGCCCTACAGCGTGGACGCCCTCTTCACCGCCATCAACACCGGAAAGATGGTGCGCTTTCACTACAAAAAGGCGGGCCGTCCGGCCCCCTATACCATCAGCCCCTGGCAGATGGCATGGGAGAATGGCTGCTATTACCTCATCGCCTATCAGGACGAAAAGCAGCCGGTGGGCATCCGGCATTACCGGGTGGATAAAATGGCGGGTGTCACCGTTCTGGATATGCCCCGCCGGGGCAAAGAGCAGTTTGCCGACCTCGACCTGCCCGCCTACCTGAAAAAGCATTTCCAGATGTTCGGCGGGCCGGAGTACCGGGTCACTCTGCGGTGCACTTCTGACCTGGAAAACGCCATGCGGGAACGGTTCGGTGCCTCGCCCATCTTTGTACCGGAAGGGAAGGGATACTTCCACTTTGATGTGCCGGTCTGCGTCAGCGACCAGTTCTACGGCTGGGTCTGCGGCTTCGGCGGCAAGGTGGAGGTCGCAGCCCCCGCGGAGGTGCGGAACGGCTTGCGGGAACTGAATGAGAAACTGGTGCAGATGCATCAGGGATAAGAGCAACAAAAAAGGGGCTGTTGCAAAATGGTGCAACATGGATACTCTTAGTAATATTCAAAAATAATCGTTAAATCGAATAACGCAAAAAAGCAAGTGCATCACATCTCCATCAAAAATTTTTGGTTTTCGAGAAGAAGTGTTGCACTTGCTTTAATTTTAGAAAAGCACAGTCGAAATTATCTCGTTGTATCGTTTGAAAATCAGACTTTGTATTTTGCAACAGCCCCTTTTGCTGTATAAAATATAATTCGGATTACTCTGCGTTGAACACGTACTGATCCATCCGGCGGAATGCTTCCTCGATGCGGAAGCGGGGCGAGGCCAGATTCATCCGCAGGTGGCAGGGGCCGTGGAACATTACGCCGTCCTGCACGGCGGCACCTACTGCCCAGCAGGCTTTCTCTACGTCCTGAATGGTCTTGCCGTGGGCGGCGCACCAGTCGGTGCAGTCCACAAAGAGCATGTAAGTACCTTCGGGCTTCGCCACATGGACGCCCTCGAAGTGCTTTGCGATGTAGTCGCAGGCGAAATCGACATTGCCGGTCAGCGTTTCGCAGAGCTCGTCAGCCCATTCATAGCCCTCGGGACGGTAGGCACCGATGAGGGCGTGCATCGAGAGGACGTTCATGGAGTTGTAGTGGCAGAGCGAGGATTCATTCTCGATGCGGTCACGCCACCACGGATTGTAGACGATATGATAACTGCCAATGAGTCCGGCGAGGTTGAAGGTCTTGGAGGGCGCGTAGAGGGCGGCCGTGCGCATCCGGGCATCCTCGCTGATGGACTGGGTGGGGATGTGCTTGTGGCCGGAGAGAATAATGTCCGACCAGATCTCGTCCGAGACGACATAGACATTATACTTTTTGTACAATTCCATCGCTTTTTCCAGCTCCCAGCGCTCCCAGACACGGCCGCAGGGATTGTGGGGGCTGCACAGGATGGCGGCGTGGATGTGCTCTTCGGCAAGGTGCTTTTCCATGTCGGCGTAGTCCATCCGCCAGACACCGTTTTCGTCCTGCACCAGCGGAGAGTGCACAATATCATAGCCATTGTCGGTCAGGCAGTAGGTGAAACCGATGTAGGTGGGGCTGTGGACAAGGACTTTGTCGCCCCGGGAGCAGACGCAGTTGAGCGCGCTGATGACGCCGCCCAGCACGCCGTTCTCGTAGCCGATGGCCTCAGCCGTCAGGCCGGTGACGCCGTTGCGCGTCTCCTGCCAGCGGATGATGGAGTTGTAGTATTCGGGAGTCGGGTCGAAATAGCCGAAGGCCGGGTGCTGGACCCGCTCGATGACGGCCTGCTGGATGGTGGGCAGGCAGACGAAGTTCATGTCCGCCACCCACATGGGGATGGCATCAAAGCCGGGCTTGGGAGCATCGGGGGCAAAGCCGTGGCCCAGACCGTCCACTGCAATGGCATCGTGGCCGTGGCGGTCGGGCAGGGTGGTGAAGTCGTATTTCATAGTGCACTTCCTTTTCGTGATGCAAAAAAAGCTTTCCCCGGAGGGAAAGCTGTGAAGTCATAAAATCAGCCCTCGATGATCTCGACGGTCTTCATCTTGACAGGGGTAGTGGGCTTGTCGTTCCAGTCGGTGCGGACGGATGCAATCTTGTCCACCACGTCCATGCCGGAGACGACCTTGCCGAAGGCAGCATACTGGCCATCCAGATGGGGTGCATCCTGATGCATGATGAAGAACTGGCTGCCGGCACTGTTGGGGTTCATGCTGCGGGCCATGCTGATGACACCGCGGGTGTGCTTGATGGGGTTGTTGACGCCGTTGGCAGCGAACTCACCCTTGATGTTCCAGCCGGGGCCGCCGGTGCCGTTGCCCAGCGGGCAGCCGCCCTGGATCATGAAGCCGGGGATGACGCGGTGGAAGGTCAGGCCGTTATAGAAGCCCTCGCTGACCAGCTTTTTAAAGTTCTCACAGGTGATGGGGGCAGCTTCCTCGTTCAGCTCGATATCGATGACGCCGCCGTCTTCCATAGTAATGCGAATCATATTTTGACAATGCTCCTTATTTTCTTGGCTTTCGTCAGAAAGCGGATGCGGCAGATGCTCTGCCGAAGTTCTTCTTTAGTATACCATAGGTTTTGCAGAGCGCAACGGCGCAGATGCAACGTTTTTGTAAAGAATCAGGGCATTTCTACCATATCCTGCCAGAAACGCTTGGGGCAGTGGGACATCCGGCCCTTTTCGTTGTGACGGGCCTTGATCTCAAGGGTCTGGTAGAACTGCTTCCACAACGCCTGAAATTCCTGCTCCCGGGCGCTGGGCGGGGGCAGCTCCAGCGGTGCAGCCAGCTCCAACAGTTGAGCCTTATGGTTCTGATAGAGCAATACCGCCTGATGGGAGGCGTCGTATATCATGAAGTTCTCCTCCGGGAACCGGGCGCAGAAATGCCCCCGCAGCAGGGGAAGGATATAGTTTTTGGGGTGGATGACCGCGCCCAGCATCCCGTCGTGCTCCTCGAACCGGACGAAGCCCTGAAATTTGTCCTGCTCCCAGTCGAGGCTCTTTTTCATCTCGTAGAGCGGGGCCACCACCGGGTGCCCCATCCGCTTGACGGTGCCGGGGCCAAGGGCAAAGGCCAGATGCAGAAAACGGATGAGCAGCAGCTCCTTGTCCTCCCGCCCGGAGAGAAAGTCCCGGCTGACGAGGTATTCGGTCTCGGTGCCCAGCTTCCGGCGCAGGCTGGAAAAGACCCGCTGGGCCTTGGAAGAGTCGGTCACGATGTCCTTGAGGGGATAGAGGGTGGCCGTCTCCCGCTGAGGCATCCAGACCGCAAAGGGGATCTCGTGCTGGGCAAAGCTCTCGAAGACGCAGCAGAGAAAGCCCTCGAAACTGCCATCGTAGAGGTAGACCACATCGGCGTCGTGGAGCTTCCGGGGCGGCATCACAGGGCTCTGGCCAGACATTGCACTGCCTCCTCCCGCACCATCCGCTGCGCCGCCCGGGGCGGCACGCCCTGCTCCACCAGTCGGTCAACGGCAGGGGGCGCGAACAGGCTCAGCTGCTCGGCACCGGAGCTGAACACATTGGGGTCGATGAGGGCCCGGGTGATGCGCTCCCGTCCGGCGCTGCCCCGGCCCGGGTGCGCCCCGGCAAAGCCCCGGCAGGTGATGAAATACTGTGCCCGCTTGAGAACGACGCCCATCCGCTTCAGCTCATCAAGCCCAAGGTCGGCCATCCGCCGGGCGTCCCGGATGCGCCGGGCGCTCTTGGGGCCGATGCCCGGCACCCGCAGCAGCATGGCAAAGGGGGCGCGGTTGACGTCCACCGGGAACAGTCCGTAATGCTGGACGGCCCAGTTGCATTTGGGGTCAAGATAGGGGTTGAAGTTCTGGTTGTCCTTGTCCAGGATCTCGTCGGCCTTGAACTGATAGAACCGCAGCAGCCAGTCGGCCTGATACAGCCGGTGTTCCCGCAGCAGCGGGGGCTTGGTGTCCAGCGCAGGCAGGCGGGTGTCGTCCGACACCGGGATATAGGCAGAGTAGAACACCCGCTTGAGGCCGTATTTCTGGTACATCCCTTCGGTGAGCTGTAAGATATGGTAGTCTGTTTCAGGCGAAGCCCCCACGATCAGCTGGGTGCTCTGCCCGGCGGGGGCAAACTTGGGAGCGTGGCGGTAGAGGGTCAGCTCCTGCCTGCTCTCCGCGCCCGCCACAGCGATCTGCTTCATGGGCCGAAAGATGGAGTGCCGCCCCTTGTCCGGGGCCAGCAGATGCAGACTCTGCTCGCTGGGCAGCTCCACGTTGACGCTGAGACGGTCGGCCAGATAGCCCAGCTGCTGCACCAGCTCCGGGCTGGTGCCCGGGATAGCCTTGGCGTGGATGTAGCCGCCGAAGTGGTATTCATTCCGCAGCAGCCGGAGAACGGAGAGCATCTGCTCGGTGGTGTAGTCCGGGGTGCCCAGCACTGCGCTGGACAGGAAAAGACCCTCGATGTAGTTGCGGCGGTAGAACTCGATGGTCAGCTCTGCCAGCTCCCGGGGTGAAAAAGTGGCCCGGGGCACATCGTTGGACTTCCGGTTAACGCAGTAGCTGCAATCAAAGGCGCAGCAGTTGCTCATCAATACCTTCAGCAGGCTGACACAGCGGCCGTCTGCCGTAAAGGCGTGGCAGCAGCCCGGGGCATAGCAGCTGCCGATGCTGCCGGCCTTTGCGGCCCGGGACGCCCCGCTGGATGTGCAGGCCACATCATATTTTGCGCTGTCGGCCAGAATGGTGAGCTTGTCCATCAGCGACTGTTCCATCTCGCTCCACCTCCGAAAAAAGGACACACCTTCCCCTTACCCCATATCCCGCGCAGGGGGATGCAAGGCAGGGGAAACCGATTTACCACTTGGCCTTGGTCTCGACCACACGGCCTGCGATGTGCAGGCGGTTCAGGTCTTCGCCCTTTATGACCAGCTCGTTGTAGGCCGGATTGAAGGGCTGGAGCACGACGCAGTTGCCCCGCTGGATATACCGCTTGAGGGTGCCTTCGCCCTCATCGCCGTAGACCAGCACGCCCAGGTCGCCGTTTTCCAGCGTGTCCTGCTTGTGGACGAGGGCCAGGTCGCCGTCCTGGATGCGGGGTTCCATGCTGTCGCCCCGGACCACCAGATAGAAGTAGTTGGAGGGGTCTTTGACGCGGGCGTATTCCTGACCATAGTCTTCCTCAAAGGCCAGCGCGCCGTACCCGGCCTTCACGGTACCGATGACCGGGATGAGGCTCTCGGCGTAGTTGCCGAAGAAGCGCTCTTCCGGGGTGGTCACGTTGGACACCGGACGGTAGAGGCCCAGCAGATAATCTGCAGTGGTGCTCAGGATCTCTGCGATGCGGGCCACGGTGTTGGGGTCGGGGGAGGATTTGCCGCTTTCCCATTTGCCGACGGCCTGCTGGGTAACTCCCAGTTTGGATGCCAGCTCCGCCTGGCTGATGCCCTTCTGCTTGCGGCACTGCTTCAAAAGCTCTGAAAACGACATGGTCGTACACTCCTTTACTCCGTGAGGACTTAGAAGCCGTTTTCATAAGCATTGCACACCGCCCGGACGGCCTTTTTGCTCCCATCCTGCGTTGCTTTCCCTTGCGCTCCGTCAGGATCGCTGCGGAAAATCGCCTTGGCTGGGTGCAAAAATTCTCGTCGTCCGGCGCACTCTGCTTACAAAGACAGTTTCTCAAAATTTTACGCTTTTATTATACAACAAAAAGGTGTTTCTGTAAAGAGAAAAGTGGAACCATCGCCAAAAATAGGTTGTCGGTGGAGCAGAAGTTTCCGGGCGGATGAAAAAAGTTCGGATTTGGGGTTGACAGAAACGAAGAAATCTGGTAAATTAAATAGGCATTCGGTACGGCGTGTGCGGGTGCCCACGAGGAGAGATGTCCGAGTGGTTTAAGGAAGCAGTCTTGAAAACTGCC
>ERZ808240.2553-NODE-2553-length-19589-cov-4.906676_pt1 | contig 19589 bp, 16 predicted proteins | sample MGYA00521084_ERZ808240 | MGnify/ENA primary metagenome ERZ808240 (study PRJEB31516, sample SAMN03275571) | gut metagenome | biome: mammalia-associated habitat; material: feces | host: Papio cynocephalus | place: Kenya | collected 2012-08-06 ...
CCAACGACCCCGAGATTACAAATCACGTGCTCTGGCCAACTGAGCTAAAGAGGCTTGTATTCGTGATTTCAGCATGACACCGATTGGCGTTGTCCGAAATCGAGTGCAAAGTTAGGGAGTTTTTCTGACCCGACAAAATATTTCGAGAAAAAAATGCACTCTTCGCGTTCATTTCGCGGTCTTGCCGGGCAATCTCCGCCGCCGGCGAGGCTAATCCGAGCCTCGTCCGAGGTCACTCCACGGTGACTGATTTGGCAAGGTTGCGCGGCATGTCCACGTTCTTGCCCCTGTTGATCGCTATGTAATATGACAGCAGCTGCAGGGGTATCGTTGTGATGATAGGCGACAGCATCTCGGGGACATCCGGCACTTCAAGCACATAGTCGGCGATATTATGTATCTGCGAATCGCCCTGCGAGACTATCGCCAGGGTGCTGCCTTCGCGAGCCTTGACCTGCTGCACGTTGCTGACTATCTTGTCATACAGGTGGTCGTTTGGGGCGATGATTACCGACGGCATCTCCGCGTCGATGAGCGCAATCGGGCCGTGCTTCATTTCGGCGGCGGGATAGCCCTCGGCATGGATGTATGATATTTCCTTGAGTTTCAACGCGCCCTCGAGAGCCACTGGATAGCTGTAGCCGCGACCGAGGTACAGGAAGTTGCGTGCGTATGTATACCGCAGCGACAGCCGCTCAATCTGCGGCGCGAGCTTCAGCACCTCCTCTACTATCGAGGGTATCTTAAGTATCCACTTGCCGAGCTTCTCTATGTCTGCCTCCGCCATGGTCTTTTTGAGCTGGGCTATGGTGAGCGCGAGTATGGTCAGCACCATCACCTGGCCGGTGAACGCCTTGGTGGAAGCCACACCGATTTCGGGGCCTACATGTATATACGTGCCGCTGTCGGTGGCTCGCGGTATCGACGAGCCGACTACATTGGATATGCCGTACACGAATGCGCCCTGTTTCTTGGCGAGCTGCACGGCTGCAAGGGTGTCAGCAGTTTCGCCGGACTGCGAAATGGCAAGCACTACGTCGCCCGGGCCGATAACCGGGTTTGAATATCTGAACTCGCTGGCGTATTCCACCTCAACGGGTATGCGGCACATGTCCTGAAGGAGGCGTTTCCCGATAAGGCCGGCATGCCATGACGTGCCGCAAGCGACGATGATGATGCGGCGGGCGTTCAGGAACTTCTCCTTGTTGTCATATACTCCGGTGAGCATCATTCGTTTGCCGCCCTCGATGACGCGGCCGCGTATGCAGTCGAACAGCGTTGAGGGCTGTTCGAATATCTCTTTGAGCATGAAATGGGGATAGCCGCCTTTCTCAAGCTGCGAGATAGACCATTCGAGCTTCTTGACGCTGACGGTAGACTCCTCATTCTTCAGGTTGAGGAGGCGCAGCGGCTTTCCGCGGCGTATCAGTGCAATCTGCTCGTCCTCAAGGTAGACCACATTTTTTGTGTATTCTACAAACGGCGTGGCGTCGGAGGCGAGGAAAGTCTCGTTATCTCCCATTCCTATGACGAGCGGGCTGCAGTTGCGTGCAGCGACAATCGTGCCGGGGTCGTCCTTGGCAATCACGGCAATCGCATACGCACCGACGACCTGCTTGAGCGCAACGCGTACTGCCTCGACCAGCGAGCAGTGGTTTTCGAGCCTCACGAACTCGATAAGCTGGGCCAGCACTTCTGTGTCGGTCTGCGAATAGAACTTGCAGCCGTGCTCAATGAGCGCGTCTTTGAGCAACTTGTAATTTTCGATGGTGCCGTTGTGGACTATGGCGAGATTGCCGTCCTCGCTGCAATGCGGGTGGGCATTGCAGTCGGAAGGCTCGCCGTGTGTTGCCCAGCGTGTGTGGGCAATGCCGTATGTGGCTTGCTTGTCCTTGTCCTTGCAATAGTTGACAAGGTTGTCCACCTTGCCGTGAGTCTTGTATATGTTAATCTTGCCGGCGCGCCCGAGGGCGATGCCGGCGCTGTCATATCCACGGTATTCGAGGCGGTAAAGCCCTTTGATGAGAACATCGTAAACGTTACGGTCTCCTACGTATCCTACAATTCCGCACATACTTGCTTAAAATGGATAGGTTGTGTTGTTGCAATAAAGCGGCAGCAGCGAGTGTCAGCGTAAGCCTCAAGGCGAGCTGCCTGACAGATAAGTAACGCGGCGTGAAAACCGATATTGCTATTTATCGACAAAAGTACAAAAAATATTCGGGATAGACAAGGCACGCACCTTCCGAGATGGAAGATGCATGCCTATAGTGTTTATGCCGGGAGGGAATTATCAATCCTCGTTGAGGTTCACGCGCTTGAAGGCAACGACGGCGAGGCCCTTCTTGACAGACTCAAGATACTGGCCTACGGTCATCTTGCCGTCACGGTGGGATTCCTGCTCCATGAGGCAGTTCTCCTTGAAGAACTTGTTCATGCGGCCCTGTGCGATGTTTTTGATCATCTGTTCGGGGAGGTTTGCAGCCTTGGCCTCAGCCGTAGTCTTGGCGATTTCGCGGGCCTTGTCTGCCTCTTCCTGAGTGAGCCAGCCCTTAGCCATGTTAGACTCGATGTGGTCTTCGCTGTCAACGAGGTTGGGGTTGATGCCGGCCTTGCGGATGGCAGCCTCGACAGCCTTGTGCACCTGCTCGGCCTTGGTCTTTTCTACAGCCACGGTGTACTCGCCGTCCTTTATGCTCTGGGGCACGCTGTCACGGTCAACTGCCACGGGGTTCATCGCTGCGACCTGCATGGCGATTTCTTTGCCGGTGTAGTCGTCAACACCCTCCATGTTGAGGCCGATGATAGTAGCGAGCTTGTTGCCGAGGTGGTCGTAGCCGGCCACGGAAGGCGCTTCAACATACTCGTATGCGCCGAGTTCCATCTTCTCTCCAGTCTTGCCGATTTCGTCGGTAATTTTCTCCTCAACAGTGCGGTCGCCGATTTTGAGAGCCTTAACTTCATCGAGAGACTTGGCAGAAGCGGCGAGAGCGGCGTCAAGGATGTCCTTCGTAAGCTGACGGAAAGACTCGTTCTTGGCAACGAAGTCGGTTTCGCACTTGAGAGCCACGATAGCGGCGAAACCGGGTTTCACAGCTGAGAGGACGCAGCCCTCGGCAGCCTCGCGGTCTTCGCGCTTAGCAGCCACGGCCTGGCCTTTCTTTCTGATAATCTCGATAGCGGCATCGATGTCGCCGCCAGTTTCTGCGAGAGCGTTCTTGCAGTCCATCATGCCGGCGCCGGTCATGTGACGGAGCTTTTTGATGTCTTCTATATTTACTGCCATTGTATTCAGTTTATTAGGTTATGAAAATGAGAGGAGAGAAGGAGTGAGGGAAGTTTGTCACTCTGCTGCGGAAGCCTCTTCAGCCCTGGGAGCTTCCTCAGCTGCCGGAGCGGGAGCGGGCTGCTCGGCAGCTTCGTTGCGGCGCACGCGGCGACGCTTTCCCGGAATGGGCTGCTCCGCAGCGTCCTTGTTGTCTTCTGGAGTGTCGAGCTTCTCAACCTTGCGCTCCTCGAGACCCTCTGCCATGGCAGAGCAAACGGCGTCAAGGATAATCTCGATGCTCTTTGATGCGTCGTCGTTGGCGGGGATTACGAAGTCGATGTCCTCGGGGTTAGAATTGGTATCGACGATGCCGAACACGGGTATGCCGAGACGCTTTGCCTCAGCCACAGCGATATGCTCTTTGAGCACGTCAACTACAAACAGGGCTGAGGGGAGGCGATTGAGGTCGGCGATAGAGCCGAGGTTCTTCTCGAGTTTGGCGCGCTGGCGGGAAATCTGCAGTCTCTCACGCTTGGAAAGTCTGTCGAAAGTTCCGTCCTTCTCCATCTTGTCGATAGACGTCATCTTCTTGACAGCCTTGCGGATAGTGGGGAAGTTTGTGAGCATACCGCCCGGCCAACGCTCGATGACGTAAGGCATGTTGATTGAAGAAGCCTTCTCTGCCACAGCCTCCTTGGCCTGCTTTTTGGTAGCGACGAAGAGGACACGCTTGCCGCTCTTGGCGATCTGCTTGAGGGCAGCGGCAGCCTCGTCTATCTTGGCTGCGGTCTTGTAGAGGTCGATGATGTGGATGCCGTTGCGCTCCATGAAGATGTAGGGCGCCATGGCGGGATTCCATTTTCTCTTGAGGTGTCCGAAGTGACAACCTGCGGCGAGAAGTTCTTCAAATGTGGGTGTTGCCATTTGTTTGATAAGTGTTTACGTTCTGTTGAAATACAATTCCGAAGTAGGGAACGTGTCCATCTCCAGAATTTAGATACTAAACTCATGCCGCGGGATAAGGCCGCCACGGCTTCGGCCTGATATGCCCTTGCCTGTCCGAGCCGCACGCAAGCAGCAAAACCGGCATCGGGAATTTCATTTACAAGGGGAAGACGGCTGCGACAGGAGACATCCCGCCGAGTCGTCTGCCCAATATCGTCGTCATGCCGCCGCCATGGAGTCTCCGGCCGAACAGCCGCAACACAGCAGCGAGCAATGCGGTTGTCAACGTTTCGAGAACTGGAAGCGTTTGCGAGCCTTGGGACGACCCGGCTTCTTGCGTTCTACAACGCGTGCGTCGCGAGTCATGAAGCCTTCTGCACGGAGAGCGGCCTTGTCGTCGGGGTTAACCTTGACGAGAGCGCGTGCGATAGCGAGGCGGAGAGCCTCTGACTGGCCTTTGTAGCCGCCGCCGTCGAGGTTGACCTTAATGTCGTACTTGTCCTCGACGCCGAGTGTCAACAGGGGCTGTTTCACCACATACTGAAGAATAGATGAGGGGAAGTAATCATCGAGGGAGCGTTTGTTGATAGTTATAACTCCGGAACCTTCGGAGAGGTAAACGCGAGCCACAGCGGCCTTGCGACGGCCAATTGCATTGATTTTTTCCATCTTCTATTATTTCAATTTATTGATGTCGATAGTTTTGGGATTCATGTCACCGAAGGGATGCTCTGCTGAGTTGAAAACGTGGAGGTTTTTGAGCTGAGCGGCGCCAAGCTTGGTTTTGGGAAGCATACCCTTCACCACCTTTATGAAGAGGGGGTGCTTGCCAGCACGGAGAGTAGCCTTGTATGACTTCTTCATGAGGTCGGCGGGTGTGAATGCACGCTGACCGCCGGGATAGCCGGTGTAGCGGAGGTATTCGTGGCTTTCGAACTTGTTGCCGGTCATCCGCACTTTGTCTGCGTTGATGATGATCACGTTGTCTCCGCAGTCCATGTGGGGAGTGTACTCGGGTTTGTACTTTCCGCGGAGGATTTTGGCGACTACTGAGCAGAGACGGCCGAGCACCATGTCGGTTGCGTCTATCAGCACCCACTCCTTGGTGATTTTGTCAGGAGTGACTGATTGTGTCTTATAACTTAAAGTATCCACTTCTTTCGATGCGTTTAATTAATTAATCTATTGACAGTTAGCACGCGAAATGTCCGGCCAGAGACACGCCGCAGCCCCGCTGTCGAACGACGTTTGGATATAATCGGCTTGCAAAAGTACTAATAATCTGCGATATGGCAAAATATTTTTTGCGTGCTGTGATTTTATATCCGTCCCAGCTCGCGGTCGCGATGCTGTTTGTCGGCGGCCCGCTTGAGCTGCAGCTGTCGGCGGTGTTCCTCGCGCTCGCTGTTGCGGGCCTCGAATTGCTCGCGCAAGGCGGCGATGTCATCCACGGGCGCGAGTCCGAAATCGGGTGCAATGGAGAGCATGTAGTCGAAAGCCAGAGAGTAGTCGAGGTGCTGTTCGCGAGCGTATGTATTGACAGCGGCCTTGAATTCGCCTAGCAAGGGCGTGGGGCCTATGCCGAACACGTCCATTATCTCGTTGCCGTTTATCACCGCCGGGGCTGTGCGCTCGGCATCCTCGCGGCGTATTTGGTCGAGCCGCTGGCGCACCTTGGCGAAAGTGTCGAGTATCCGCCGCACTTTGACCGCGTTCTTCGAGGTCAGGTCGGCCTCTGCAAGCATCATGAGGTCGTTCAGGTCGTCGGGGTCGCCGGCATCTGCTATCATGCGGCGGACGGCTGAGTCGGTCACTCCCTCCTCCCCTATCTGCTGCGGCCGCATGTGCAGCCCGACGAGCTTCGCCACATATTTCATCTTGACGTTCATGGGGAGCTTCATCTTGCGGAAAATGCGCTCTACCATCTTCTCCCCTATGAAATTGTGGTTGCGGAACGTCCAGCCTGTCTGCGGCGAATACTGCTTGGTGACCGGTTTCGCGATGTCGTGCATAAGCGCAGCCCAGCGCAGCCATTCGAAATCGGAAACGGCAGCCACGTTGTCCACGACCTGGAGCGTGTGCGCGAAATTGTCCTTGTGTCCGCGGCCGTCAATAGTCTCCACCCCCTTGAGGGCGACGAGCTCGGGGAAAATGAGTTCGAGCAGACCCGACATATCGAGCAGCTTGAAGCCGATTGAGGGTTTGGGGCTGCGGAGTATCTTGGACAGTTCCGTATTGATGCGTTCCTTTGTGATTATGGATATGCGCTCGCGGTTGCGGCATATTGCGTCGAAGGTGCCGCGGTCGATGCGGAAGTTGAGCTGGGTGGCGAAACGTATGGCCCGCATCATGCGCAAGGGGTCGTCAGAGAAAGTGACATCAGGGTCACATGGCGTGCGCAGCAACTTGTTGTGGAGGTCGATGATGCCGTTGTATGGGTCAACAAGTTCGCCGAAGCTGTCCCTGTTGAGCGACAGGGCGAGGATGTTGACGGTGAAATCTCGGCGAGCCTGGTCATCAGCGAGCGTCCCGTCCTCGACAATCGGGTTGCGGCTGTCGCGAGTGTACGATTCGCGGCGCGCGCCTACGAACTCGAGCTCGTAGCCGTGGTATTTCACTTGCGCCGTGCCGTAAGTGGCAAACACCGACAGGTACGCGCCTTTGCCGAGCCTGGCAGCCACCTCCTGTGCCAGCCCGATGCCGCTGCCGACGGCAACGAAATCGATGTCGGAGGAGCGCCGCTTGAGGAAAATGTCACGCACATAGCCCCCTATGACGTAGGCTTGGCAGCCGAGGGCATCGGCTGCCTGGCCCACGGTATGGAATATTTCGCTGTCTATGTCCTCCCGGAGGTTCATTGTCATATCAGGTTGGCGATTTCCTCGCTGCCGACGGTGATAGACTCCAGACCGTCAGGGGTTGCGATGTACGTGTTCTCCACGCCGACAGCACCTACATGGGGGATGACAAATTTAGGTTCGAGAGCGATGGTCATGCCTTCCTGCAGGATGTCGCGAGAACGCCCCATGACCACAGGGAACTCGTTGAGCTCGATGCCCACGCCATGGCCGATGAAGGCGACACGGCGGTTGTGACCCATGAAATACTCTTCCAGGCCGCGCTCGCGAGCCATCTCGACAGCCTTGCGGTACATATCGGCGATAGGCGTGCCGGGCTTGCACTTCTCTAGTTCACGCAGTATGTCACACGAGCAGCGGTGTGCGAGCATGGCAGTCTGCGGCAGGTCGCCGACACGCCAGGTGCGGGTCATGTCAGACTGGTAGGCGTTGAACGCGCCGTTCATGTCAACCATCACGGCCGTCCCGACCATGATTTCCTTGCCGTCAGCGCCGACCGGGAGTGTCGGGTCGACCCCCGCGCCTCCCATAGAGAAGTCGTATGGGGAGGGACAGTCGGCATTGTCGCCGCTGATGACCGAGCCGAGGTTGATCTGCATCAGCCTGCCGCTCACGCGCGGATAGCCCAGACAGCCCTTTTTCCGCAGTTCGCCCTCGATGGCTATCTGCAGCTCCACATCGGTCATCCCCTCACGGTACAGGTCGGGTACTTTGGCGTATACCGAAGCCTGCAAAGCTCCGTCCACCCGCATCTGCTTCTGCTCCCATTCTGTCTTGACCATACGCGCATGTCGCATTGTCAGCGTACAGTCAACAGTCTCGATGCCGCCGAAGGCCTTCTTGATGCGTTCCACTTCGGAATACGGCAGCTCTCCATGCTCTATGCCGAGCTTGGCAGGAACTGCCTCGCCGAGTTCGGCAAGCATCGTGGGGATTTGCTCAACCTTGCGTATCACACGCACCATGTCGCCCTGCAAGTGCTCGGGGCAGATGGTGAACCATATGGGATTCCCCTGTGCCGGCACCCACACATATCCGCGGAAGAAGCGCAGCGTGAGGTAGCAGATGTTGGGGTTTGCCCCGATTAGGCACGCCTCGATACCGTCACGGAGCATCTGGCTGCGCACTTTTTCTATATGGAGGTTCACTTCGTCGCGCAGGTCAGAGGGGATAAACTGCGTTGCGCGGCACTGTATGTCTTTTTCGTTCATTTGGAATAACTGTTTTATCGGTTCAACAATACGACGCCAAGGTTATTGATGCCTTGCACGTCTGGTGTTTTCATAATATGGCGCAGGGAAACCTGCCACTGGCCGGTGACGGTCACAGGGACAGTGTCAGTCACCTCGTAAAGACCGTATCGGCCTACGCCGAGGAATGTCCCCTCCGCGCCGGCGACTGCCACGGGAACGGTGTCAGTGGCAAATACGCCGCGTCCGTCGGCCTGTTCCACTTCCAGCCACAGCCGGGTATAGGGGAACAGGTCGTTATGGCGCACCACAATCACCATGTCGTAGCGGCCTGGAGCGACGGAATCCTTTGGCTGCGGCGCGAAATCCTTGCCGTCGAGTGTGTTCCAGCCGTCGGAAGGTATGTCATAGAACTGGGAAAAGGCGGGTGTCTGCTGCGAGCATGCCGAACAGCATGCCGCAGCAGCCAGAGCCACTAAGCAAGCGAACAGGTCACTTGCCCTCGTGGTTCTCCTTGTTGCCCCCTTTGCTCTCCTTGTTCTCACGGGTTTTCTGCTGGCTGTCCTGTCGCTGTTGTCCTCGCGGCTGTTTCTTGCGAGGCGGACGCTGGCGGTCATTTTTGCCGCCCTCGCCGTTCTTGTTCTTGGGCTGGTCGCCACGACGGGGGTTGTCGCCCTTGCCGGACTGGCGGTCACTCTTGTCGTTCTTGTCGCCATTTCCCTTGCGCGACTGCTGTTGCTGTCCGCCGCCCTTACCCTTGCCGCCGCGCTTGCGCCGCCGCGACTTGTCGAAGCGTGTCAGGCTGTCCTGATCAGCAAGATCAACAAACTCGGGTACGCTGTTTGCGGCATCGTCCGACTTCTCGAGCAGCGCATCGACCTTGATGCCTTGCTTGTTGAGGGCGATAATCTCATGGGCGCGGCGAGCGGAAATGGTGACAAGGTTGGACGGCACGGACTTGTCTGTGGAGTATGTAATCTCGCGTTTCAATATGTCGGTCTTGAAGAGGTAGTAGTCGGCATCCTTGGCCTGGAGGACTACATCCTTGTGCGGCATCTTGTTCTGCGATTCGGCGTATGCAGCAGCCTCGAAATTGAGGCAGCATTTCAGTTTGGCGCACTGTCCTGCGAGTTTCTGAGGGTTCATCGACAGGTCCTGCATACGTGCCATTGACGTGCCGACAGAGACGAAATGCGTCATCCAGCTGGCACAGCACAGAGGGCGTCCGCACGGGCCGATGCCGCCTATGCGCCCAGCCTCCTGCCGCGCGCCGATCTGTTTCATCTCGATGCGCACCCTGAAGGCATCGGCAAGCAGCCGTATCAGCTTGCGGAAATCGACGCGCTCGTCGGCTATGTAATAGAAAATGGCCTTGCCGCCGTCGCCCTGATACTCTACGTCGCCGATTTTCATGTCCAGCCCGAGGTCGGCGGCAATGCGGCGCGAGCGTATCATGGTGTCGAGCTCGCGGGATTTAGCCTCCTCAAACTTGTCGAGGTCAGACTGTCGGGCCTTGCGGAAAACCCGCTTGATTTCCGATTCGCGCTTGAGGTTGGCCTTGCGCACTTGCAGCTGCACGAGCGGGCCGACCATAGCCACCTCGCCGATGTCATGTCCTGGCAAGGCCTCGACAGCCACCATGTCGCCAATCTTGAGGTCGAGCTTGTCAACGTTGCGGTAATATCCGCAGCGGGTGTTCTTGAACTGCACCTTGACCAGCTCGCAGTCAGCGACAGAGGTTATGTCTCCGAGCCAGTTGGTTGCAGAGAGCGTATAACGGGGCTCGCGTATGCTCTTCAGGTCGCGACCGTGCCAACTGCTCTCGGGGGTCTCGTTTTCGATACCCTCCTTGACCTCCTCGTCGTCAACCGGCTTGAGCGGAGCAGTGTCAGTGTCGTCGGCAATGTCTGGAGTGTCTTCGGCGTCAGTGTCGGCGACAGCCGCATCCTCAGGGAGGGCAGCCTCCGGTGCCTCAACGACAGCCGATGCCTCAACGACAGCCGCATCCTCCTTGGGGGGCTGCTGAACGTGGTCAGTGATGTTGTTGTCAGTTTCCATCATCACTTGGCATAACTTACGGCGCGGGTCTCACGTATGACCGTAATCTTGACCTGACCGGGATATGTCATTTCGTTCTGAATCTTCTTGGCAATCTCGGCAGACAGTTTCTCGGTCTCCACGTCGGTTATCTTGTCTGCGCCTACGATGACACGCAGCTCACGCCCGGCCTGTATAGCGTAAGTCTTGATCACGCCGGGGTAAGAGAGGGCAAGCTGCTCGAGGTCGTTGAGACGCTTGATGTAAGCCTCCACTATCTCGCGGCGCGCGCCGGGGCGTGCGCCGGAAATCGCGTCGCACACCTGCACAATCGGGGCAAGCAGTGAAGTCTGCTCCACTTCGTCGTGGTGCGAGCCTATGGCATTGCAGATGTCGGGCTTCTCCTTGAACTTTTCGGCGAGCTTCATTCCGAGGAGCGCGTGCGGCAGTTCCGGCTCGTCGTCAGGCACCTTGCCTATGTCGTGCAGCAAGCCGGCTCGGCGAGCCTTTTTGGGGTTAAGTCCGAGCTCAGAAGCCATGACGGCACACAGGTTGGCTGTCTCACGCGAGTGCTGCAACAGGTTCTGGCCGTATGAGCTGCGGTATTTCATGCGTCCGACCATGCGTATCAGCTCCGGGTGCAGGCCGTGGATGCCGAGGTCGATAGCCGTGCGCTTGCCGGTCTCGACAATTTCCTCCTCCACCTGGCGGCGCACCTTGGCAACGACCTCCTCAATGCGTGCCGGGTGTATGCGGCCGTCGACGACGAGCTGGTGCAGGGCGAGGCGGGCGATTTCGCGGCGCACCGGGTCGAAACCAGAAAGCACAATCGCCTCGGGGGTGTCATCGACGATGATTTCCACGCCGGTGGCAGCCTCGAGAGCGCGTATGTTGCGACCTTCGCGGCCGATAATCTTGCCCTTGATCTCGTCGTTGTCAATGTGGAACACTGTGACTGCGTTCTCTACGGCGGTTTCTGTGGCTACGCGCTGGATGGACTGTATGACAATGCGCTTGGCCTCCTTGCCGGCGGTCATCTTGGCATCATCCATGATGTCGTTGATGTAGCTTTGGGCAGCGGTCTTGGCCTCGTCTTTGAGCGACTCGATGAGTTTGTCACGAGCCTCTTCGGCAGAAAGGCCGGAAATGTGTTCCAGCTCCTCGCGAGCCTGCATCATCACCTGTTCAGCCTCACGGCCTCGCTGTTCTATCTGACGCTCGCGGTTGTCGAGAGTGGCGGCACGCTGGTCGAGTTCGTTGCGGCCTTTGCTGATTTCGCTCTGCTGGTCGCGCAGCTGCATCTGTATCTGCTTGGTGCGGGCCTCTGCCGACTGCACGCGCTGCATCTTCTTGGCGGCCTCGCGCTCTGCGTCGTTGATGAGCTTCAGGCTCTCCTCCTTGGCTTCGAGCAGTTTTTTCTCGCGTATCACGTCAGCCTCGCGGCGAGCCTCCTCCACATTGCGCTGTGCGTCAGCGATAAGGAGGTTGGCGTTAGACTTGGCGTTGCGCGTTATCAGCATCCGGGCAACGAAATACCCGGCTGCCGCAGCCAAAACTGCCGCTACCAGTATCCATATAAGTGTATCCATATCTGTTATCTATATAGTTGGTTCATAAATGTCACAACAGCCCGGCATCCTAAGCGGATGCCGCGACAGGCGCTTGTGCAACAATAGGGAACATTCGGGGACAGGAGCGGGCGGTAAGCGTCGGCTCACGCCTGCCAAGTGGCAAAATCTGCCGGCATTGAAACCGGCACCGGGGAGCGGCTGTCACCGCTGCTCCAGCAGGTCGTCGAGGCTTGCATCCATCTGCTCCACGGCAGCGGCGGCATCGCCGTAACGTTTGCGCAGCGTGAGGAAAAGGTGGGCAAACTGATAAGAAATCATCGCCAACAGCTCACGGTCACTGCGTCGCGGGTACTGCTTCTTCCACTTGTTGTATAGTTCGCAGACGCTCTCTTCAGCTTCCCGGACATCAGCCTGAGCGTCGAAACCGACATTGAGGCTAATGCGCTCGCCGGCTATATTGATGAACATCTGCACGTTGTCTTTCTTTTCCACCGATTCATTCCTTAAGTTGAGAAATGCATCTGTCTATCTCCCTGATCATGGCGTCCACCCGCCGCCGGGCCTTGACTATCTCGTCGGGCGAGGCCGCGAGACGGTGCGACATGCTCAGGTATTCCAAGTCTGTTCGTGCTTGCGTGAGCTGCTCTTGCAGACTTGCGTTTTCGGCACGCAGGGTCGCTATTTCGCTGCGGAGAGCGTCATTCTCGCTGCGGGCCTGCTTATACTTCTGACCCAGCAGTTCCAGTTTCCTTCCGGCTCGGGAAATCAGCTCGTTCAGCGCGACTGCCATGATACCAATTTTTCACAAAATTAATGATTTCCGGGCAGACCGCCAAATCAAAAACGCACTTTTTGCGGCAAAAACTCACCACACAGCCACCAACCATTTGATTATCAAAAAAATGACCGCTTCATTTTTTGTTTTCCGCCAGCATAAAACAGGGCAAAAAACAGGGGGCATACACCCCGAAAACAGGTGTATGCCCTTATTGGGATTGTCGTGCATTTCCGCGCGGAAACGCAGACTGGGTTTATCTGACGACAACCTTGCGGGTCTTGCCGCCGACAGTCACCATATAGATGCCGCCGTCGAGCGCGAAAGCGTTGCTGCTGCCGTTGAGAGTGGTCTCGACAACCTTGACGCCGCCGGACGTATAGACTGCGAGGTTTTCGCCCTCATATCCGTTGACGAGAATCCGGCCGGTGCCGCCGGCTACAGAGCCGCGTCCGTCAGTTGCCATGATGACACCGCTGTCCTCGCCGATGACCTCAATGCTCTCTATGATGCAGTAATTGTGGTCATTGCCAAAGAGTGCGTCGAGGTAAATCTGCACCCATTTCTGGCCGAGCATGGATGCCGGGAGGTCAATCTCTGCAGTTTTCCACACATTGTCCTCGTCAGAAAGAGCGCATTCATGCAGCGTTACCGGAGTTTCCATGCCATACAGAGAGCCGAGCACATTAAGGTTGGACGCCTGATCACCTGCGAAGTATTCCACCTTGACAGTCACCTTGGTGTGTCCCTCGGTTGAGAAGCGCGGCAAGCCTATTATGCCCTCATCTGTCTTGTTCTCCTGGCCGTAGCCTACGAGCGCTATGGACTCGAGGCCGGCCCATTCAGTGGCGATGTCCTTGAGCATGTACATTCCCCACTTCACCTTGCTGCCGCTCTTGGTGTAGTCCACCCATGGCTGGTATTCAAACTCGCCGTTCTCGAAGTCCTCCTTCATGTTGGGACTGAGGACGTGAGCCGGGCCGAGCTGGGTGCTGAACGCCATGACCATGCCATTGGAACCGGCAACGTTCTTCGTAACCACGCCGAGAGAATAGATGTTCTGTGTCCAGCCTTCAGGCAGGTTGAAAGTGCCGGAGGTAACGCCGGCGCCGACGGGAGTCTCTTCCCAGCGGCCGGTCTCGGGATTCTTGATGGCGAAGCTGTATTCCACAGTCGCGGGGTCCACGTATCCGCCTTCCTTCTCGGCGTCAGGAGCTTCCCAGGTCATTGCCACGCTCATCATGTCGGCGCTCACTGTGCCGTTGAGGTTCTTGACGACACCGGGGACAGAAACGCCTGTGTACACGTTTACGAGCGCACGCTCGCCGGACGCATCGCCGTTGGAAACGACCACGGAGATTGTGTTGTCACCCTGCACAGTGTTGACGGTGGCAGTCACCTCCTGTCCCGGGGTTCCGCTCACGGTGACCGTGTTCGCTGCAGTGACGGCAGCTGTGAGCTGCGTGCCGGCTGCGATGTCCTGCCCGCTTGTGGTCTTGGCAGGCATCTTGAATGTCACGGTTGCCTGCAGCGCGCCGTTCTCGCCGGGGGTGGCAACGAGGTCGCTCACTGCTGCCGGGGATTCGGGCGTGATGGAATTGTCCTCGACGCGGACGCTCTTCACGACGCAGCCTGTGTTCCCGACAGCTGTGGTGCAGCGTATGCCGATGTAGTATTTGCCGGCTTCAGGCACTTTGAACATAGCGTTGCCGTACTCCTTGAAGTCGCGGGACTGGGGCGAGAACTTAGGCAATATCACGTTGCCTGTCATCATTGCAGGCTCGGGGTAATCACCGTAGTATACTTCGATGTATGTGTCAGGGTATATGTTGGCTTTCTTCTTGCACTCGATGTAGAATGAGTAGTACTTCGAAGCGTCGGCGATGTTCACCGGCGGGAGGAAAATCCAGTCGTCGCCGGCGGGCGCTTCATCCACCTGGCCGGAATACCAGCCGAGATCCCACTCTTCATATTCCCAAGTCCAGCCGTCGCCGTTGGCATCGAGGATGGTCATCATGTCGATTGACTCGGCCGTACAATCTACTTTCAGGGGAAGCGGCCACGCCGCGCCGGCCTTGATCTCGTTGGAGTAGGCGGGGGTGGAGCGCATCTCGTCGCAAACAGCCACGACAGATGCCTGCCACTTCTGGTACTGCGCGTCTGCCGGGATTTTGATGTCAAATGTAGTGCGCTTGGTCGTGCCCTGAAGTTCGCCGTTCAGGTAAACCTCGTATGTCATGTTCGCTGTGTTGAGGTAGCCGCCGTTGACACCCTCCTTGACGGCTGCCCAGTGCAGGTTGTTCTCACTGAGGATCACGTTTTCGGGAGCCTTGGGGCGATCCTTGCCTGTATAAAGCTTGACTGTATTCTCGGCACTTGCGTGGCCGTTGTATATTGCGGACATGCCGAATGTGTGCATTGCGCTGGAAATGCCAGTCACAGGCACTGTCACCTCTGCTCCGGGAGCTGCCGTGCCGGTTGCATACTGCACGCCGTCAACAGTGAACTTCCAGTCCAGTTCGCCGCTCAGGTCTGTGTTGGCCGTGGACTTGGTCGGCATGGCGTACGTGATTGAGCCTTCCGTTGCTCCGTCTTCGAAATTCACGCTCTTGAGCTCGGGACGGCGCGGAGAATCCGCTGTCACAGTCGTGTTTTCAACGAACAACAACGGGAACGAATCGCCGTCCTCATAAGAGGCAACCATCGTCAGCGTGCCGTTATTGGCATCGATGGTGTAAAGCTCTGAGGCTGGCTCGCCATTGTATTTGTCATAGTTATAGTTCCAGTAGTACAAGTCCTCGACAGGGCTGTAAGCTAGGCCTGTGCAATATTGGGGTATGGTTTTGCCGACAGTGAACAGCACGGTCTGGTCGCCGGTCGCCTTGTCGATGCGCACGAACTGACCGTTCATGTTGATGCCGTACAAGTTCTTGTCTATGGGGTTGTAGCACATGGAGACGCACTGCAACTTGTAATCAGTTGCGTTGTCGCCATAGTCCTTGATGACCTTATAGTCAAACTGGTTCTCTCCGGAAGTCTTCATGAACAAGGCTGTCGTAGCCTCCTCATCGTCAGTGCCGTAGCCGTAGACTGTGTCGGTGTCGGAGTCATAGCAGGCATTGATGAACCAGCCTACGTTGACGCAGTCCTCATCGATCTCGTCAGTGACTTTCTTGCCAGTCTTGAGGTCGATTTCGTAGTATTGCTGACCCCATAATTGATCATATGCGAAATAATGCTCGAAACCGCACAGGCGGCCGTTGCGCACCCAGGAGGAGTTCAGCTGGGCATAGTCCTCGTCATAGACGAACAGGGGGTCCTTCCAGATTTTAGTGAAACCCTGCGGGTCAAAGCGATACAGGCCATAGTCATTCTTTTCGCTGCGTGTGTACGTCAGGTAGCCGTAGAGTTCGGTTCCGCCCGCAGTCACGCGCATCGGGGCCTGTCCAGGTGTCAGAACGGAGGTTGTCGCACTGCCGGAGAGAGCAGCCGCCGGTGTCATGCCCTTGGCCACGCGCACGTCTGCACGCTGGAAACGGTTGACTGGCCCGCTCTTGCGGAGCGGGGAGTCTGCGGGCGGTGTCAATGCCCACGCAGCCATGCTGCCAGCGCACAATGTCAAGGCTGCGACTGCATACAAATAGAATTTTCTCATTTCAGTTATAATAGTTATTTAGGTTGACCCCAAAAGGAGAGGCCGGACAGGCCTCCCCTCCCGAGGTTGGTTGATTGTTTGTTACTTCACAGACACTTTCTTGCCGTCGATGATGTATATGCCGGCAGGAAGGTTCTCCGTATTGACTACACGAGTGCCGTCGATGCGGTAAACAACGCCGCTCGCATTGCTCTCGCTTTCGACAGTGTCAACACCCACGCCGCCGCTGATAGTGTATGTAACAGAAATCGGGCCTGAATATGTGCCGCTGTAGAGCTGCTCGCCCATAAGGGTGAACATGCGGAACGGAGCTGAAACTGTGTATGTGCCGGCATCTGTAACCGCAGGTTCAAACACTACGTGAGCCTCGTTGTCAGCCATGCCCTCGCCGCCGAGAGAAACTGTGCCTACAGACACTTCCTGACCGGCCTCGTTGGTAACGGTAAAATGATTATCCGCACCGCGCTTGTAGTAAGCAGTTACGTAGTCATTGAAAGTGAGGTACATGTCTTCCAGCGTTTCGAGATTTGTTTCGTCAGCTGCGGGAGTGAATGTGATGTTGTCCTGCACCGGAGCTGTGCTCGGTGCGCCATCCTCAATGACAAAGCGGAAACGAGCCTCAGGGAAGTCCTCGTCTGTGTAGATGTCATAGAACGCGCCCTCTGTCATTACCAGAATGTATGTGCCAGGCTCTGTAACACATGTCGAAAGGTCGATGCAGCCGTTGATCAGGCCTGCTCCCTCTACTGTGCGGCCAGTAGCTACCTCTTCCGCAGTGTCGTCATCCTTGATGAGTTTGCAGACTATGCTGCCGTTGTTCGCCACATTCTCGCTGAACGACACTGTGAAGTACTGCAAGTCAGAGTACTTGCCCTGAACCGGGCTGATAGAAACGAAGCTGTTCTCGATGGGCTGAAACTCATCGGGAGTCTCGCCTTCCACAGTCACTGTCCACTCCATTTCGGGGTTGCTGACCTCATACATCTCATCGTATGTGAACGAGCCAGCACCGATTTTGATGGTGTATTCACCTGAGGTAGTGATAGGTGTTCCGAGTGTGTATGTCAACGTAGAATAGCTTGCACCGGTGGTACGGTAAGTCACCGCTACAGGCACATTATTGATGCGGACATCAGGATCTGCGTCGGAAAACACATCGTCATCTCCGTATACACCGCCTGTGTACGTGATGGTAATTTCACGGATTTCTGTCACGATTGTGTTCGGAGTCGGCGTAACAGTCAACACCGAGGGGACTGATGCGCTTGCGCCGAGGGCGAACATAGCCGCCAGTCCGAGTAGGGTAGATTTCTTGAACATATAATAGAGTTATAGGTTATTATTCAGTTGGCAATGGAGCGCACCCCATATCAGTCAACGGATATTTCGCCGCAAATTTAATATTTTTCCAGCGGCAATACAAGTTTATCGCCAACATTATACACTATGGCAACTATTTTTCGCTCTATGTGAAACTATCCGCCGCATACCGCAGTCTAAGGTTATGTAAACGTTCAGACAATGACAACATCATTACCCACATACACCGTCACAGGCAATCCGCTGCGGCTCTTCTTAAACAAGGCTGCAGCCGCGCTAATGGCGGACTTCTCGCCCGAGGCAAAGGAGCGGAAGCGGCTGGAAGCTGCTTTTCATCAGACTGTCTCCAAATACGCTGACACCATCTCAGGCATCTGCTTCTCATTTGCAAGAAACCCCGCTGAGTATGAAGACCTGCGTCAAGACGCTCTCATCAACATCTGGCGCGGCATAGGCAATTTCCGGGGCGAAGCCGAAACACGAACATGGATATACAGAGTGGTGATGAACACCTGTGTCTCTGTATACCGAAAGCAACAACGCAACCCCATACGCGATGCCATCACAGAAATACCGGAAATAGCAGACACAGATGGCGACACACGCGAAGACATTACATTCATGCACTACCTCATATCGCAGCTCCCGGAGACCGACCGCTGCATAATAATAATGTGGCTGGACGACCAAAGCTATGAGGACATTGCAACCGTGACCGGGCTGAACCGAAACACCGTCGCGACACGGCTGCGCCGCATACGCCTCAAACTCGCCGAACAAGCCAAGAAAATCATCTGAAATCAAAAACTCAATAACACCAAAGTCATGAACACATCAGCAAACGCCGACATGGACGAACAGAAAATCAAACAAGACTGGGAAAAGGCCAAAGCGGCTCTCGGCAATGCCGCCGGCAACAACGTCCCCGACACTGAACGCAAGACAGCACTCGACAAACTCATCGCACGTTACCGCAGCTTCGTGCGTCTGGAATGTCTGTGCATCGTCCTCATGCCATTCGCCGTATACTGGCTCTTCAGCGACAACGGAATACTCCTGCCAATATACGCAGCCGCCTTTTTTCTCTTGGCCGCACTCGTAGACCACTGGCTCGCACGCAGACTCGCGGCAATCGACATCCAGCGAATGAACGTGACTGCCGTGGTGCGTACCGCACTCGACTGCCGCAAACGTCACCTGCAGTCAATGATGCTGCTGATACCGCTGGCCGTCGGCTTCATAGGAATAATTGCCTATGCTTCAATCAATGCAACACACTTGTTAATCGGGATGGCAGTGGGGCTTGCCGCAGGGCTTGCTCTCGGCATTAGAGAGTTCCGCGCCTTCATGCGCGACTACCGAACAGCAGTAGCCGACACCGAGATACACGACTGACACACAAAACAACAATTTTCAGGCGCATTTGTGTCACAATTCAGCGCGGGTGCCTAATGGTAGCCGCGCTGAATTGTACCAAAAATGTTCCACCAGATAGAGGAACTGATAAACCCAGAGAAAACCAAAGAGGAAACCTACGACAAAGCCATAAGCAAGTCAGGCAAATCAGATCGCACGCGGCATTGACGGTCGGCAGCGGCAATGACAAGCCAGCAGCAGCCAGTCTGTCCGGACATCGTAAGCATCCGAAAGACGGCTTGTTTCGGATGCTTACGATAAAACAAATGCTGCCCTTCTACTACAAAGAATCTCGCGAGTAATCCCGCGAGATTTTTTGTCCTGACAAGCCGGCTTGTTTCGGATGCTTACCGGACGCCAGACCCGAGGTTCCGGCTCTGACAGCCATTCTCCCTAAGGCCTTTAGTGTCATTAAGGGCATTGGGGGGAGTGGGGGCTGGGCTGCTGGAGGGCTGGCTGGCCCGGCGCGAGCCGCCCGCCGGGGCGCAAAAAAGCGAGGGCCGCGCGGGCGACAGTCTCCTGTCTCCCGCGCGGCCCTGCGCTTCAAGTCGGCG
>ERZ808240.2555-NODE-2555-length-19580-cov-12.675083_pt1 | contig 19580 bp, 14 predicted proteins | sample MGYA00521084_ERZ808240 | MGnify/ENA primary metagenome ERZ808240 (study PRJEB31516, sample SAMN03275571) | gut metagenome | biome: mammalia-associated habitat; material: feces | host: Papio cynocephalus | place: Kenya | collected 2012-08-06 ...
CTCTGAAAATCTTGGAATTTTCAGGGTTGCATTACTGTTTATTTGTCAAAGATCAATCTCTCTTGCTCTGCAAGAGCTGTGTTGTTTTGCTGTTGTTCTCAGCGACAGCTTTGATATCTTATCATAACCGTTTCTGTTTGTCAACAACTTTTTTCAAGTATTTTTGACATCTTACAACAGCTAACGGAGAAGGAGGGATTTGAACCCTCGCGCCGCTATTAACGACCTGCACCCTTTCCAGGGGTGTCCCTTCGACCTCTTGGGTACTTCTCCAAATGAGGTTGAATCATCAACTCTTATTCTGTTTTTCACCGAAGGAGTAATGCTCCAACGGAGAGGGTGGGATTCGAACCCACGCGCCCTTTCGGACAAACGGTTTTCAAGACCGCCTCGTTATGACCACTTCGATATCTCTCCGAATGTGTGTCTGCATTGTTGTCAGCATTGTTGTCTGCCTGACGACAAAAGCTATTCTAACAAAAAGGGGTACTATTGTCAACACATTTTTACACAATTTTTATTTTATTTTTTAAGAATAAGAAAAAGCCCATTTTATCATGCTTCTGGGCCTTTTCTCTTTTTGTTGAATACAGTTTTCTTCTGAAGTTGTATCCAAAATTATATAATTGTTACAACTATTTCTACTATTTATTTCTTATATTTATTTCTTATATTTATTTCTTATATTTGCTTTACCATTGCCTGCTTTTCCCTGCAAGGTACAATTCCCAATCCGTCATATGATTTTCCATATTTGTGATCAGAACTACCCTGGCATCATTCTCCGAATAGGTCACTTCTCTCTGCCATTTATAGAAATCCGGTCCGTCTCCCAGGTTCCGCACATAACCCATCAGTCGTTTCAGACAATAAGCCGTCTCCTTCACATCCGTCAGGCAGTCATTGGCATAGAAATCTTTCCATTTTCCATGTTCCCGGTCTCTCATGGCGCAGTCCGCCGCATCATAAGCTTCTACAGCTTTGCCCAACAGGAAGAAGGACTTCTTGTAATCTTTCTCCCGATAAGCCCAAAAGCTTTCCGCAAACAGAATACTTCCTTTCAGACAATATTTGTGTATCTCCGTATGAAGCAATACGGAATCTTTCCAAAGCTCACTGTCTTTGACATCTGCACATTTGTGATATAATTCCTCTATTTTATCATAGGTCTGACTGCATTTTTTCTCAAACCATGTCATCTGTTTGTAAAAAGCATCTTCCCTGGTACACCAAAAAAGTTCTTCTACCGGTTCTATGGCTCCGTCCTTCATCCATCCATGGATAAAGTCACGGACAACATAATTACTGAACTGCTCTCCGGCATGTTCATCCTCTTTGTCGCCAAACTGCAGCATAGCTTCCGGATACCTGCTGATGCATTCTTCCATGAATTCCAGCTGATTCTCTGTGCAATCCGTTCCGTAGTATTCTCTGACATATTTCTTCCTGTGTTCTCCCGCTGACAGAGCATCCTGTTTCCACAGATTGGCAATAAAGGAAAGAGGATATACATGTGGCTTAATGTTGGAGGCATTGATGACCCACAAATCTGTGATTCCATGATCCATGGCATCGTTCAGTTCCTTTTCCACAAATTCCATGGAATTAGGCAGCATCGTAATATGGTTCGCCGCCTGCAGATCATAAAAAGATACATGATAATAGGTTCCCTGAAGTCCTCTGTCTCCTTTTTCCGGCAATGCCGTTACTCTTGGGTTATGGTTTCCCTGACGTCTGGAGACCATTTTACCGTAGCCGTTATCTGCCCAGATCATGATCACATCTTCCGGAATTTGCAAATATCCCTCACGATACAATTCCAGAATTTCTCCATACAGATTTGTACAGCAGACAGCATCCGGAATCTGCTCCCTGATCATATCATATTGTTCTCTCATAATACTGCTGATCAGTTTCCCACGTTTCGCCGGAGTGTCATACGCCGGATCATTCTCCCAAAACGGAACATCTCCCTGTCCCCGGAAGCCGATATTCCAGATAACTTCTTCATTCTTCTGCCGTTCGATGGCATCCTTCCACAAGCCTTCGAATAAATCTCTATGCTTCAGATAGGATGGCTCCAGATCCGGATAGGCACGCAGGAACATTTCCGCCCCCAGTGGTTCCGCATGGTGATGCGTGATCATCAGTCCCATATCCGATGCAATGGGAGCATAGATTCGGGAATTTTTGTCCGTTCCCGGAATTACCAGATTGCCACCGCAACGAAGCAGTGCCTCGAACACCATTTCCCAGGGATATTCCTTGGACACACCTGCCGTCCAGTGGCTGATCAGCACTTCATCATTGATGAACCAGCCGCGGTAACGGATCCTGTTTTCTTCCGACTGATAATGTCCGTAAGGAATTTCCACATAAGGTTTTACTTCAATCTCCTGATCATTCCAAAACCAAAACGGCAGAATTCCAAGATATTTATTGCTTATTTCATTCAGCGCATAAATAAAAGAGCAGTCATTGCTGCCATAAATCATAATTCCCTCAGCAGACACTTCTATTTCATATGCTTCCGGTGCCAGCTCTTTCAACCGTAATGTAATAACACCACCCTCATCCCCTGCAGGCTCCAGTGTCATTTCCATATCTCTCTTAAATCTGGCGCAGGCACATTCTATTGCAGTATGTGTCTGTGCTTCGTTAATCAGTTCTGTTCTTCTGTATAACACAAAGCTTTCCATAATCGTCTCCTGTTTTCTCGCGGTATTCTGTAAGCTAAACTTATTCTAGCCTACCTCTTTCCCTTTTTCTACGCAAATTCACGATATTTTATCTGAAAAAAACCTACTTTCACATCCACTGCCATTTTCTTTTTTCTTCCTCTTCTATATAATGATGTCAGGGTCAAAAGGTCTAAACCCACATGAGCTTGCTCATAGGTGGGTGAAAGACCTTAGGACCCGCCCCGATATGAGCATAAAAGTGGGATGCTAATCCCACGATATGCGAATAGAGGGTAGGATTGTGGGAGTGCGTAGCACGGAACAATCCGTAGACATCAAAGTCGGGGGCTTTTGACCCCGACATCATATAATAATATCTGAGCCAGGGAAACAGCGGCTTTTTAAATATTTCAAGGAGATCATCTGCTCATGAAAACATTTACTTCCGAATGTCAAAAAATAAAAAATCTCCCTCCGGGGAAAAAACTTCCATATATTTGGGAATATTATAAGATTCATTTAATTCTGGTCCTTTTTGCCATATTTTTCTTTTTCTACTTTCTCTTTCCGCTTTTCGGAAAATGGAGAGAAAATGCTGTGTTATCCATCGCCATCATCGACAGTACGGAAAACGCCAAAGTAAGTACCTCGCAGTTGGAAGAAGATTATCTGGCAACCCTTTCCGGGCACACAGATCATGACCGGGTTCTCATTGATGTATCCGGAAGCAGCAGCAATACTTCTTCCTCCTCAGAAATCAAACTTACGATCCTGCTCTCCTCTGTAGGTGAAAACGATCTGATCATCTGCAACCGGGAGGTGTTCGATCGTTTCCATAAAGAAGGAGCTTTCCTGGATCTGACTGCATACAGTACACAGCTGCCTGACGATGCGGTCGTGTTTTCCTCTGTTGCCATTGACCTTTCCTCCTGTGCCGGCTGGCAGCAATATGGCTATACTTCCTATTCTCCGGTCTACGCCTGTATCCCGGTCAGCTGCAAGCATCCCGAGTATGCTTTACATTTCATTGATTTTCTATATGGAAATGCCTCAGAGTCATAACGACCTGAGGCATTTCCCTACATTTTCTCCCGCTTCTTTTCCTACTATATTATAGCCTTCCTGCAAATAGTGAAACTGATCTTTCATCAATCCCTTTTCCGCGAATGTCCGGAATGTTTTGCTTACCATGATAATATTTTCGTTAGTCGCTGCAATTTCTTCCTGTGCCTGCTGCATGGGAAGATACAATTCAGGGTCATCTCTGTGGTTTCCGATCTGGATGAGGAAGCATTCCTCCAACCCGGCATCCTTTAAAAAACTTTCCAGCATTTCTTCCGTATGCTTTTCATAAATAGTCTTCGGTGTCCTCAGATCTCCGTCTGTACATCCCTGGCACCACACCATATAAGAATGCCGTACATGATATTCATTTTTTTCCAGCCAGTCCTTACACTTTCTCACCCGCTGCAATGCATCTTCATAGTATGCTGTTCCCGGCATCCACTCAGCAATGGCCGAACCGCCTTTGGCACAGGAGACTCCGACGATAGGCACACCGGTCCATTGCACGCAGGTATTTACAAAAGCCGATACCATGGAACCCGTCTTCATGCCGGGTTCATTGACTCCTTCCGGATTATTTTCTTTTTCTCCAAAGGGCTCCTGCAGGGGAACCAGCTTGTCCGGTTCGGTGATTGCGCGGTATTCGTATCCCATTCCTTTTTTTACAACGGGAGCCTCTTTTGCATTTCCTCTGCCTGCCATATTGCTCTGTCCCATAAACACAGCCAAATCAATAATTTTTTCTTTCAGATTCATATCCATTTTCGTAATTCCTCTCATAACCTTTACAGGATTTTTTTAAAATTCCCTAGTACAGTGGGTAACTTCTGTGCCAGGGAGATAAAGGGAGAAATCAAATATGTGAAATTAGCATGTTTAGCCTTTGATACCATCCATGGCAATACCATCTACCAGGTATCTCTGGAAAATAATGAAGAAAATGATGGTGGGAAGCAATGACAGTACAGACATCGCAAACAGACCACCGTAATTATTATAAGTGCTGGGATCCAGGAACATATTCAATGCCAGCGACAGCGTAAACTTCTTGGTCGTACTCATGAAGATCAACGGCTGGAAGAAGTCCTGCCAGATCCAGTAAAAAGCAAAGATGGATGCTGTCATGATCGCCGGTTTGACTACCGGAACCAGAATACGGAACAAAATCTCAATTCTGCCGCATCCGTCAATTTTTGCTGCTTCATCCAGTTCCAGAGGAATTCCACGGAAAAATTGTACCAGCATAAAGATAAAGAATGCTGCTCCGAAGAACCAGGGAAGAATCAGTGCTACTCTGGTATCTACCAGATGCATCTTCTTCAGGATAATGTACTGCGGCACTACCATGACCTGAGAAGGAATCATCATAGTGATCATAACACAGGAGAACCAGAAGTTGGATCCCTTGAACTTGATTCTGGTGAATGCGTAAGCCGCAAACAGAGATACCGTAACACAGCCCACCATGCCAACCACCGTTACAAATACCGTATTGCCGAGGAAAGTCAGGAAGGATACACCGCCAACACCTGCCCAGGCGCTCTTATAATTCGTTGCCATGTCAAACACTTCCGGAATCAGGGAGTACGCATTTTTGAACATGGTATCGTTGCTCTTCATTGAGCTTGCAAACAGCCAGAGCAGCGGATAGATCATTAACAGTCCGATACCGCAGGTAACCACATGGAATAATACGGAATTTATTTTTCTCTTTTCTTTCATTCCAACCATTAGTCGTTTCCTCCTGTCTCATAATGTACCCAGTTGTTCTGTGTCTTGAATAAAACAACGGTAAATGCACCGATAATGATAACCAGGATCCATGCAAGTGCACAGCTGTAACCCATATCAAAATAGGTAAATGCTCTTCTGTACAGATACAATACATAAGATAAAGTGCTGTTCAGAGGACCGCCATCGGTGATGACATAGCTCTCTGTAAATACACGGAAACCATTTACGATCTGTAAGATCAGATTGAAGAAAATGGTCGGTGTCAACATAGGGAGCGTGATCTTAATAAATATTTTCCAGGGTCTGGCACCATCCACCATGGCCGATTCATACAGCGAAGTGGGAATCTGCTTCAGCGCTGCCAGGAAGATCAGCATGGAAGATCCGAACTGCCATACACCCATCAGGATAATCACTGCCAGCGCAGTGCTTGGATTACCAAGCAGGGATGTCTTCTGCTCAATGCCTACGGCGGCCAGGATTGACATGATAACACCCTTATTACCGAAGATCTGTCTCCATACGATGGATACGGCAATGCTTCCGCCGATAATGGAAGGTATATAGTAAATGGTTCGATATAGTCCCAAACCTTTATGTTTCTTATTTAAGAGCATTGCGACAAACAATGCAAATGCAAGTCTTAAAGGTACCAAGAACAATACATAGATAAAAGTAACTTTTAATGCCTGCCAGAACAAATCGTCCTGGGTAAACAGTCTGATATAGTTATTAAACCAGATAAATTTCGCATCATTCAGCAGATTAAAATTAGTGAATGAATAATAGATAGAGATCAACATGGGTAAAAACCACATTAAAATGAATCCGAACAACCAGGGTGCCAGCATAATGTAGCCGGCGATATTATCCTGTTTCTTATAGGCACCTTTCCCGGGAATTCTTTTCGCACTCATACAAAGCCCTGCCTTTCTGAAAAAGAGGAAGAAGATTTTATCCTCTTCCTCTTTCGTTTTTATTCTTACTGTGCGTTATTTGCCAGAATTGATTTTACCTGTTTTCTGAACTCAGCTGCCGCCTCATCTGCAGTCATCTTGCCGTACAGTACGCTGTTACCGACATTAGCGAAAGCTGCATTGATCTCAGAGATTCCGCTGGGATCGGGAGCAGGAGTATCTCCTGCGATCTCTGCTACCTTGTCTGTGTAGTCAAACATTTCCTGCTGCTGTGTGGTCAGGGTTCCGGAGTTTACCATATATTCACGGATTGCGGAGGATACAGGGGTTCCTCTCTCTCCGGCGATAATTGCATTCGCTTCTTCAGAGTTGATGAACCAGTCAATGAATTTCACACATTCATCCTTTACCTGGGAAGTCTCAGCTACGCTGAAGAACATGCCGGGTTTTAACCACATGCCGTTATCAGTAGAGTTGGGCATTACTGCCAGTTTCAGATGATCGTTGATGCTGCTGACAGTGGTTGCCAGGTTGTTCCACTCAATATCAGATGCAGCTTCATCGGTAACGATGGGGAGTCCTTCCTTACCAAGACCTGCAATCTGGGACTGCTCATCTGCATCCGGTGCCACATTAGTGTCTGCCATATCCTTCCACATCTGGAAGAATTCTGCTGCAATTGCATCATCTGTATAGCCAAGATCTGTTCCGTCTTCATTGAACAGGGTTGCGCCATGGGAACGTACCCAGTAGTTGAAAATATTGGTGTCGCCGAAGATACCTGCGGTTGCTGCCAGCGCACTGGGTTGTCCGGTGTACTCTGCTACCTTTTTATTCATTGCAATATAATCATCCCAGGTCCAGTCATCGGTAGGTACTTCTGCACCTGCTGCTTCGATCACGGTAGGGTTGTAAGTCACTGCCAGAGCAGATGTGGAAAGAGGAATTCCTACCATCTTGCCGTCTATATTTCCGGTAGCCAGAAGGCTTTCTGCCACATTGGATGTATCAATGGCACCGCTGTCAATATAGGACTGCAGATCTGCCAGAGAGTTGTTCTTTGCGTAAGTGGAAATGTACAGGTAATCCATCTGCACGATATCCGGCATGCTTCCGGAAGCTGCCTGGATGGATAATTTATCGAAATATCCGTCCCAGCCTGCGGGAAGTGCTTCAAAGGTTACATTGGGATGTTCCTGTGTATACAGATCCAGAACTTTCTGTGTGGAAGCATGTCTTCCATCACCACCCCACCAGGTGATTTTAATAGTAATAGGTTCAGCATCTGTGTTTTCTGCCTGAGTACCTGCTGCCGCAGTTGCAGCGGTCGTTGTACCGGCAGACTGACTTGCCTGTGTTGTTTCATCTGTGCTGCCGCATCCCACCAGAGACATCAGCATAGTTCCTGCCAAAAGCAGCCCCAGAGTTTTACAAACTTTCTTTTTCATACCTTCTTCTCCTTTTTCTTTGCTGTGTTGTTGATCAGCTTTGATAATGTTATTATAAAACGGTATTTAGCAAATAAAAATGGAAGAATCAGATATGTCATTTGTACAAATCCGACTTTTCTGTATCTTCTTTTTTCAACTCTTCTCTATATTCTGATGGTGCTTTCCCACATATTTTGCGGAAAATCTTAGAAAAATATTGCCCATCGGAAGGATATCCTACCAGTTCTGTAAGGTCAGCTATTTTCATATCGTTGTCGTAAGAAAGCAGCCTTTTTGCCATCCGAATCCTCACTTCTTCCAGATAAGTGGAAAATTTCACCTGCATAGCCTTACCAAACAGGCGGCCAAAATAATCTTCATTCATAAACAAAATCTCTTTTGCCATATATTGAATGTTCAATTCCGTATTCGTCAGATTGCAATAAATCACCTCCAGAATTTCCTGCATCCGCATACTCTGCTTGTCTTCCTGATACAGAACAAGGCTTTTCGCCACCCAGGCTGTCAGTTCTGTCAGGAGTTCCTGTTCCTCCATTATATTCTCAAACTGAGGCAGCTCCATATCGCTTTTGTTTTCTTTCTGTGCACACGCCAGTACAAAAATCCGGCACATTTTGTTTTTTTGTTTTTGAGAATATTTTTGCAATTCCATTTTTTTCAACGCCAGACTGATTTCAAATAAAACCTCATCATATCTCTCTGCGTGAAGGATTCTGGAAAAATCAAAGAAAAAATCACTGTGCTCCGTCGTTTCATCCTCTGTTTTCTCATAGCTTAAATATCCATCATTTTTCCTTTTTTCCGCCAGTTCATACAAATACAGGATCTGCTCATACAGATTGTTAATTGTGGAAAACTCTCCGGAGCGGCTCACTGCAGCCACAATATTGACTGTCTTTTTCCGGGAAAATTCCAGTTTTGTTTTCTCTACCGCTGCTTCCAGCCCTTCCACGTTCCCGGCATCCAGAAGGAAAAAGACGGTATCTCCCACCGCTGCGGATAAAGGCATTTCCGGGAGTTTCAGTATTTCATACAATATATTCCCAAGAATAAACTGCTCCAGATAATCAAATCCGATCGTACTGTTTTTCATTGCCAGCAGAATGACCCTGTCTCCGATTCCTTCCAGTTCCTGCTGCAGCAGTTCCTGGTCTCCCTCCGGAAGATTACGTTTAAGCAGAATATTCCGGAACATTTCTTCTTTTGCACGAGGTAGCATCCGACGCTTGATCTTATGATACTCCTGCTCTTTTTCCTTACTGTCCTGTTTCTTCCGGATCTCTTCCTTTACATTTTCCAGAACCGATACGATTTTTTCTTCATCGCAGGGTTTCAATATGTAATGGCGGACACCGTATTCCATTGCCTTGCTGGTGTACTCATATTCTCCGTACCCCGACAGCACAATGATACGTATGTCAGGAAAGTTCTCCGTGATCTTGCCGATCAGGGCAATGCCATCCATGATCGGCATCTTAATATCTGTCAGTACGATATCCGGCTGATTTTTCTGAATCTGTTCAAAAGCATCCAGTCCATTCCATGCGGTTCCCGATAATTCAATGTCATATTTTTCCCAGGGAATGAATTCTGCCATTCCTTCTCTCTCAATTTGTTCGTCATCCACTATCATTAATTTATACATGATTTTCTACCTCGGTTCTCTTCTGTATGTGTATTTCCACGCGGGTTCCCTTTCCGATTTCACTTTCTATCCGGAAGGTGCTTCTGCTGTCATCCATAGCCAGACGTTCTCTGATATTTTTTAGTCCGATGCCATGTCCTTTTGGCTTGTAATCGGAATTTCTGACAGCTTCCAGCTCTTCCTGTGACATTCCTGCACCGGTGTCCCGCACAACCATGATAATACTTTCCGCCTCTTCCCTGACTGTAACCGTAATCCTGCATATTTCCAGATAAGGCTCCGCACCATAGCTGATGGCATTCTCAACTAACGGCTGTAATATCATTCGCGGTGTATAATATCTCTCCAATTCTCCCTCAGCAGTAACATCAAACTCAATACGTCCCTGATAGCGGGTCTTCTGGATTGCCACAAAGCTTTTCACCATATCCAGTTCCTCCTGGATCGTAGCATATGGATTTTGTGCAAAAGAGTAGTGCAGAATGGCTCCCAATTCCACAATCATTTTCCCCGCTTCCTCGTTTCTCTTTGCTTTTACCATCCAGTTAATTACATTCAGAGTATTATATAAGAAATGAGGGTTAATCTGTGCCCGCAGCATTTTGTATTTTGTATCCTGCAGCAGTATCTGCTTTTCATAATTTTCCCGGATCAATTCGTCCACCTGTTCTACCATGACCCGGAAATCCTTGGTAAGAATGCCGATTTCATCCTGTCTGTCAGTCTCTGTCAGAACATCTTTCGCCGCCTGAAAATTACCGTCCTCTACAATCTGCATGGATAAAGTCAGATGTTCCAATGGTTCTGTGATAATCTTTGCCACACGGTTCATGCAGAATACCAGCAGTACAAATATCACTGCGAAACAGCCAAACAGCAGATATCGCATGGACTGCACCTGCCCGAAAATATCGGAATACGGAAAATAATTTACATACATCCAGTCTGTCTCGTCCGAATGCAGATAACACATAAAATATTTTTTCCCATGATAGGTCTTAATCTCATAGCTTGAATTTTCCCGATATGTGGGTAATATCATTCCGTCAGACGTTTCATCCTTATAAATAATATCATTTCCGGAATAAACTACAACCGATGCCTGGGGCGATTCCAGCCTGCTTTTGTTTTTTGCAATAATGTCACTGATATTACAGACCAGCATTATGGTTCCCATATCCTTCAAGCTCATATCCAGCCGGTTTCGTATCTGCCTTCCTGCAATCAGATAGGGGCAGTCTTCTGTAGGACCATACGATACAAATGCGCCCTGGGCTTCCTTTGACATTTCCAAAAATTCATTCATGCTTTCTTCCGGAATGGTCCATGCAGAAGTTCCTACCTCCTGCTTTACTCCATACGGATCTATATAGGTTATAGATTGGATACAGGATAACGGATCCATTTCATTCAATAGAATCGTCCGCATTTTATAAAGCCTGCGATTATATTCATAAGACCACTGCGATTCTTTCAGCATATCCTGCAGATTTTCCTGCACTGCTGTATCTAACGCCAGATTAAAGCTCTTACTTTCCACTTCATCCAGTCCGTCGTTTACTTTTTGTGCAAAAAAATCCAGTTCCTGCAATGACTTTTCATATAATTTTTCTGAATAAATGTTGAAACTGACCTGTAAGGATGCAAACGCAATCAGGAAAAAAATACTGGCAAAACAGAAATATACCAATATCATTTTCTTTGATATTTTCAAGTTGTTGAATCTATTTTTCATTTGCTGTTTTATACCGTTTTTCATATATTTTATCCTTTGCTCACTTATCTCAGTTGCTCCTCCCGATACTCCTTGGGAGACATGCCGTACTCCTTCCGGAACGCCCGGTAAAAGCTGGAATAGTCCTGAAATCCGTAACGTTCATAAACCTTACTGATATTTTCTGCGCCTAAAATAGCTTCCCTGCATGCCTGCATTCTTTTTTTCAAAATATACTGATGCACGGAAATACCCGCCTGTTCCTTGAAAATGTGGGCAATGTAATATCTGCTCACGAAAAACGTAGAAGCCAGTCTGTCCAGAGAGAGGTCTTCCTCCAGATTCTGTTCAATATAATAAAGCAGGTTCTGGTATAAATTTTCCTCCCGTATCTTCACCGGATGCTCTCTTTCGTAGATCTCACGATTCAGGTGCAGGATCAGGTCACTCACCAGAAGCGGCACCCTTGCCTCCCGCCCATAACGCTCCATCTGTGTCTCCTCGATCAGCTGGAAAATTTTGTACTGGATCGTGTTAAATGCCACCACATCATGAGAATAAATCAGCTTCCCCTGCACCTGTGCCTGCTGCATCAGATAACCGTATTCCGCAGACTGTGCCATCAGGTGCCCTGCGTATTCCCTGCTGATCCAGAATACAAAACGACGATAGGGACAGCTTGACTGCTCCACAACGGCTCTGTGTCTGCGTCCCGGAGGTATGATCACCATGTCTCCGCATTTTAACGGATAGATCTCGTCCTCAATCTGAATTTGAACATCCCCTTCTATGAAAAAATAGAATTCATAATAATTATGGGTATGTGCCTCTATTTTAGAAGTGTATTTTTCATTATAATAATAGATCTCAAAGTCTTTGGAGAGCATGTATTGTCTTGTGGTAAAGACAGTTTGCAATTTTTTCTTCATTTCAAATCTCTTCTTCCTGTGACAGTTCCTTTTACCTCATAATAGATCAGGACAGCAACTTTTGCAATATAAGAAACAATCTTTCCACTTCGCTTTTATTTGTAAAAAAATATAATAAAGTTATCAAATCAAATTTACCTTCCCAATGCAATGGGAAAGAATGGAGAAAATTATGGAAATGACTTTACGCTGGTACGGATCCAAGTTCGATACCGTAACTTTATCTCAGATCCGACAGATTCCGGGTGTGACCGGAGTCATCACTACTTTATATGATACCGCGCCCGGGGAGATCTGGAGCAGAGAGCGCATTGCTGCTCTGAAGGCAGAAGTAGCTGCTGCGGGACTGCACATCTCCGGAATTGAAAGCGTCAACGTCCATGACGCCATCAAAACCGGTGCTCCCGATCGCGATCTCTATATCGACAACTATATTCAGACACTGGAAAATTTAGGAAGAGAAGATATTCACCTGGTCTGTTATAATTTCATGCCGGTCTTCGACTGGACCAGAACCGAGCTTGCAAGAAAGCGCCCTGACGGTTCCACTGTTCTCGCTTATACCCAGGAAGCCGTAGATGCCATCAAACCGGAAGAAATGTTTGCCTCCATCGCCGGGGATACCAACGGCACCGTGATGCCCGGCTGGGAGCCTGAGCGCATGGCACATATCAAAGAGCTTTTTGCAATGTATCAGGATATCGATGACGAAAAATTATTTGATAATCTGAAGTATTTCCTGGAACGCATCATGCCGGTATGCGACAAATACGATATTAACATGGCCATTCATCCCGATGATCCTGCCTGGAGTGTGTTCGGTCTGCCCCGTATCATTATTAATAAGAAAAACATCCTGCGTATGATGCAGATGGTAGACAACCCTCATAACGGTGTCACCTTCTGTTCCGGTTCCTATGGCACCAATCTGGAAAATGATCTGCCGGATATGATCCGCTCCCTGAAGGGGCGCATTCATTTTGCTCATGTCCGTAACTTGAAGTTCAACAGTCCTACGGATTTCGAGGAAGCCGCACATCTGTCCTCCGATGGCACTTTTGATATGTATGAAATCATGCGTGCTCTGTATGAGATCGGTTTCGATGGTCCCATCCGTCCCGATCACGGACGTATGATCTGGGGTGAAGTTGCCATGCCCGGTTACGGCCTCTATGACCGAGCTCTCGGCGCGGCTTATCTGAACGGACTTTGGGAAGCTATCGAGAAAGGAGTGACCCGCTATGAAACTAAATAATGAAGGATTAAAAGATCGAAAGTCCTGGGAAAACGCAGGCTATGCTCTGCCTGAATTTGATCGCGAGGCTGTTGCAAAATCCACAAAAGAGAATCCTTTCTGGATTCATTTCGGTGCCGGCAATATCTTCCGTGCTTTCCAGGCAAATGTGGTACAGGATCTGTTGAACCATGGGATCTTAGACAGAGGTCTGGTAGTAGCGGAAGGCTACGATTATGAGATTATTCAAAAAATGAATCATCCTCATGATGATTACAGCATTCTTGTAACCTTAAAAGCAGATGGCACAGTAGAAAAAACGGTAGTCGGCAGTGTAGTGGAATCTCTGGCACTGGATTCCGATAATGCAGCGCAATTTAACCGTCTGAAAGAGATTTTTACCACCGACAGTTTACAGATGGCTACCTTTACCATTACGGAAAAAGGCTACAATCTCTACGGAGCCGACGGTAAATTCTCTCCCCTGGTTGCTACAGATCTGACTGTCGGTCCCGAGGCTCCCATCAGTTATATCGGAAAAGTGGCTTCTTTATTATATGCAAGATTTCTTGCGGGAGAAAAGCCGATTGCCATGGTAAGCATGGATAACTGCTCCCATAATGGTGACAAACTTGCAGCAGCCATCACTGCCTTTGCAGAAGGCTGGTCCCGGAACGGTCTGGCGGATAAAGAATTTGAGACTTATATTAAAACAAGTAGTAAGGTCTCCTTCCCCTGGACCATGATCGACAAAATTACGCCCCGCCCGGATGCCTCCATTGAAGAGCTCCTGAAAAAAGACGGTGTGGAAGAATTAGATCCCGTGATCACCGGCAAGCATACTTACGTAGCACCTTTTGTTAATGCGGAAGAATGTCAGTATCTGGTCATTGAGGATAATTTCCCGAACGGGCGCCCTGCTTTGGAAAAGGGAGGTCTTATCTTCACTTCCAGAGAAACGGTAGACAAAGTGGAAAAAATGAAGGTATGCACCTGTCTGAATCCGCTGCACACTGCCCTCGCTGTCTTCGGTTGTCTCCTTGGATATACTCTGATCTCGGAGGAAATGAAAAATCCCAGTCTTAAAAAGCTTGTGGAACAGATTGGATATACAGAGGGTCTTCCTGTAGTTATCAATCCCGGCATCCTGGATCCGAAGGAATTTCTGGATACGGTATTAAATGTCCGCATCCCCAATCCTTTCATGCCGGATACTCCCCAGAGAATTGCCACGGATACCTCGCAGAAGCTGGCGATCCGCTTTGGTGAAACGATCAAAGCCTATGCTGCTGATCCTGCACGGAAGGTATCTGATCTGAAGTTTATTCCTATGGTTTTTGCCGGATGGCTGCGCTACCTGATGGGAGTTGACGATCAGGGCAAAGAGTTTACTTTAAGTCCCGATCCCAGACTTGCGGAATTAACTCCCATAGTCAAAGGCATTGCCTTAGGCGATATCATTGACACGAAAGCAGTACTTGGAAATATTCTGTCGGATGCCTCCATCTGGGGTGTAGACTTATGTGCTTTGGGCATGGATACCATGGTCTGCCGGTATTTTGAAGAAATGATAACCGGTCCCGGTGCTGTTGCTTCCACCCTGCAAAAATATACTTCTTAAATCAAATTCTCCTACAAACAAAACTCCTGTTACGACGATATGCAATGCATACCTACAGTAACAGGAGTTTTTTGTAATTATTCAGAACCAGGGAAATATTTATTACAATTTTATATCATCCAACAGCATATCTGCATAGATACCGCCCAGTTCTCTTAGTCCTCTGGCAATCATGGATGCAAAATTCACAGCACCATCATAACGCAGGTGGGTATTATCCTCGGATTTCTCCGGGTGATTCTTATACTCGCCCTCTGGAAAGAACATATACCATCTTCTGCTGTTCTTCTCGCCAGCCTTTTTCAGTTCCATACGGCTCATACTGTAGAGATCCACCAGGGGAACATTATTTTTCTCCGCGGTCTGCTTCATAGCAGCCACATAATCGGAATGTGCTCCGATCCCTAAATGTTTCTCATCCATAAAGCATCTGCGCTCTAAAGGCGTGATCAGCACCGGGTAGGCGCTATGATCTCTTGCCACACGGATAAAGGTTTCAAGATTCTCCATATAAGTGGAAAAAGGCTCTGTATATCTGGTGGGATCCTCTTTTTTCTCGTCATTGTGTCCAAACTGGATAAACAGGAAATCACCCACACCAATCTGTTCCTCTATGGCTTTCAGTCTCCCCTCGTCCATAAAGCTTTTGGTACTTCTGCCGTTCTTGGCATGATTGCTTACCTGATACTCTTTTTTTACAAATAAAGAAAATACCTGACCAATACCTGTCTGCGGATAGGTTGAGTAGTCATTGGTCTGGACTGTGGAATCTGCAGCCCAAAAAATTCTATTCATTTCTGCCCTCATTTCTGCGCTTCCCCTGCGCATCTTTTCTCGCGGAATTTACTTGCATATACAACACAAGGGAAACCGAAGTTTCCCTTGTCTGAAGTCTAAATACGTGTGAGAAGAAAATCACTCCTTAACAGCACCGATATTAACACCCTTTACGAAATACTTCTGCAGGAAAGGATACAATGCCATGAAAGGAAGGATTGCACATACGATTGCTGCATAGTACAGAGTGTTCTGAGATACCGCATACTGTGTGGTAGGGGTATCACCATCCATGATCATATTACGTAACTGATACTGGAAGTTAACCTGATCAGGATCGGTAATATAAATCTTAACGGTAGAATAGTCATTCCATACGGTAACTGCGAACATCAGACCGATGGAAGCCAGAGCTGCTTTGGACAGAGGAAGCACGATCTTGAAGAAGATTCCCATAGGGGAACATCCGTCTATCTCTGCTGCCTCGAACAGGCTGGCAGGAATTCCTTCAAAAAAGTTACGCATCAGAACCAGGTTATACACGTTCATACCGTGCTTCACAACCAGAATCCACATGCTGTTAACCAGGTGTAACTGCTTCATTACCAGGTACTCGGGGATCATACCACCGGAGAAAATCATGGTAAACAGAAGGAAATATGCGAAGAAGTTACGTCCGGGCATATCAAACTGAATCAGTACATAACCACCCAGGGTGGACAGGATCAGACCAAGAAAAGTTCCGAGTACAGTAGTTACAACGGAGTTGATGAACGGTCTGTACAGTCTCTGGGTATGAATGATGGTCTTATAACCATCTAATGTAAAATCGTGTGGCCACAATCTGAACTGGTATACACCCACAGCGTTAAAGGAGTCTACTACTACCTTCCAGATAGGTACCAGAACCAGGAGGCCGATCAGAATAAATACGATGTAGTTTACAATATCGAATACATGAACCTTTTTCTTAGGTTTACGATAAGCTGTCTTTGCCACGTTTAACACCTCCTATACAATGCCACGGCCACGGGTCTTCTTACTTGCCCAGTTACATACTAATACCAGTACGCAGCCAACTAAGGACTTGAAGAGACCAACTGCTGTAGAGTAACCATAGTTCGGCAGAGCGATTGCGAATGTCTGACGATAAATATAAGTAGAAATAACATCAGATACGCTGTATACCGCATTGTTGTACAATACGAATACGGACTCGAACATGTTCATAACCTTGGCAAGGTTCAGGATCAATACAGTGATGATAGTGTTAGCCAGTGCAGGCAGAGTTACATAACGCATCTTCTGCATACGGGTTGCACCGTCGATATCCGCTGCCTCATACAACTCAGGGTTAATACCTGCCAGAGTAGCCAGGAAGATAATAGTTCCCCAACCTGTCTCTTTCCAGATATTAATAATATAGAAGATCGGTCTCCACCATGTCGGGCTTGCCAGGAAATAAATATTCTTGGCGTCAGCAGACAGGATGCCCCAGTCATGTAACAATCCGTTTACCAGACCGGTAGAAGAAGGAGACAGAAACAAACTGAAGATAGATGCAACTACTGCCCAGGACATAAAGTGAGGCAGATATATAATAGTCTGCAAAGTTTTCTTTGCAAAGAGATTTCCCATTTCATTTAAGAAGACTGACACGATAACCGCAGTAAAGGTTGTGATCAGCAGCTTCATAATACTCAGTTCCAGAGTGTTCTTGAAAGATGTCCAAAACGCATCTGTCTTAAACATACTATAAAAATGTTTCAGTCCTACAATAGTAGGAGTACCTACGGGCTTGTAATCGTAAAATGCATAACGAATACCAAGCATAGGCCAGTAATACATGATCAAAATGAACACAAATACAGGCAGGAACATCAAATAGTAGCCTCTGTTATTCCAGATTCGAAGACCAAGAGGCTTGTGACGTACTTCTACGCCGGTGGATGTGGTGATTTTCTTTTTCTTGCTCATACCATCCCTCTTCCTTTCAACTTCATCTCACACATTCTTTTCTCTCTAAAATATCCTGTCCCATAGGCTTTGCATCCCGATGGGACAGGATATTTATATCATGGTTTTGCAGCTTTTGCTACATTTTGTATCGATTTTGTGTCGATTACTGTGCATTCAGCTCAGTTAAGCACTGATCAATGATGGAACCAACAGTGTCAACGTAGGTCTGCATAGCTGCATCTACATCGCCGCCCTCAACTACTACAGAAGTGATAGCTGCCAGCTTAGCATCGTAGATGGTACCGGACTCGTTGGTGTAGGTGTCAGAAGTAGGAGACTGAGGAGCATCCTTGCAGTGCTCGGTGAAGAACTTGTTTCCTTCTGCTGCCAGACTGGAGATATCGTTAAATCCGTTGTCCAAAGAACATACAACCAAAGCGGGATCCATAGCATTCTTTTTCCATACAGAGTTAGGATCGTTAGGAGACTGCTTTAAGTGGAACTGACCATCAGTATACTCGTAGGTCTTCTCTTTGTCAGTACCTGCGTTAATGGTAAAGGTCTCAGCCTTGGTAGACCAGTGAACATCTTCAGCACCATAGGTCCACAGTGTCTGAACCTTGTCGCCATCCATCATGGTCTCGATGAATGCATCGAAGATAGCCTGCTCACGAGAGTTGTCTCCGTCACCGTCATCAATGATAACCCATACAGGAGCTTCTCTGTTCAGGTATGCGCCAACTTCAGCGATAGGAGCCAGCTCAACCAGATTCTCATCTACGTTGTTCTTGATCAGGTTGTCGGTCAGAGTCTGATACCAGGAACCTGCCCAGTAAGTGAATACACCTGAAGAACCGGTCTGATCGTTGGAGAACCATTTCTCACGGGCGATCTTGGTGGAAGCGGTCAGTGTCTCAGGATCGATAGCGCCATCCTGGTAAGCCTGCTGCAGTCTTAAGAGAGCTGCCTTGGTTGCATCGGTCTGGAATCCATCGTACCAGGTACCGTTATCATCCTGCAGAATTGCGGGATATGCATCCTGCCAGAACTCAGGCAGATAGTTAACATAAGGAGCTTCGTTTCCAATGAAACCAGCTGCGATAACACCGTAGGTATCACCGTTTACGCCGTTACCATCAGGATCTTCGTTGTGGAACTTTAACAGCATGTTGTAGTAATCGTCATAAGTCTTGATGTCTTCAGCCTTCAGACCTACTGCATCTAACCATGCCTGCTTAACATAGGTAACACATCCGTTACCATAAGTAGGAGCGAAACCATACAGATGACCTTCGGAATCCTTCAGGTTCTCATTGATCTCAGGCAGGATCATGTGAGACTGGAATTTTGCATTTGCATATGCTTCGGACATATCCCACAGCAGACCGGTAGGTGCATACTGCTTGAACATATCTGCACTCATGATCATTACATCAGGATAATCACCGCCTGCGAACAGACGACCTACAGCATCGGTATAGCCGGAATGATCCAACTGCTGGATATTCATCTTAATAGGATGACCGATCTCTTCGGATACAGCGTCTTCCCACTGTTTTACAAATTCGGCCTGACCATTATCAACGGTTGCGGTCAGAGTACCATTAACTACTACGTTAATCTCCTCCAGATCATAAGCTTCGTTAGAAGCTGCCTCAGTAGATGCTGCTGCGCTGTCGGTTGCTGCTGCGCTCTCAGCAGGAGCATCATTGCTGCTTCCGCATGCTGCTAAGGAAGCTACCATAGCAGATGCTAAAAGTACGGATAATACTTTTCTCTTCATTTCTTTCCTCCCTAAAAATTTGGAATCATGATTTGTCATGGGGTCATTCCCTTGACTTGCCCTCACCTTA
>ERZ808240.2556-NODE-2556-length-19536-cov-34.276167_pt1 | contig 19536 bp, 16 predicted proteins | sample MGYA00521084_ERZ808240 | MGnify/ENA primary metagenome ERZ808240 (study PRJEB31516, sample SAMN03275571) | gut metagenome | biome: mammalia-associated habitat; material: feces | host: Papio cynocephalus | place: Kenya | collected 2012-08-06 ...
TCAGTGACGCAGTCGAAAGAAAATGACAGCGCTGCGCTGACCTCCGGCGATGCGGAAGCAGCGTCTTCCGGCATAATGTCGCTCTGTCTGGAGCCGGAATCATTCACGGCGCTGTCTTCCCTGGCAGAGCTGCGCGACATGGATTTCCGGGAGGTTCAATGAAAGGGTATGCCCCTCCGAGGCTGTCACAGCAGCTGGGAAATGAACTTGTTGCGGGGTGTCGTGGTGGTGCTGAGGGTGTCGAGGGGACATTCGGTGCACCAGCCGCCTCCGAGGAGAACATATTCAAGCGAGGCGGTGAAGCGATGACCGTGCTCGCATTCCCAGAGGTACAGGGCGCATGGCTTCCTGAGCGGCTTAGCGCCGCTGTCCGAGGCCGCCGCTCTGCTGTCCTGGGCCGCCGCTCCGCCGTCCTGCGGACGCACAGAGCCTTTGTCTGCGGCCGCCTCTTCCACCCCCGCCGATCCGAGAAACTTGCCTCCCCGGAACTCGGCTGCCGACCGGATCTCCTCATCCGTCAGTTCATAGACTGACTTTGACTCGTCCCATCCGTGGTCGAGGCTGATGCACTCTCCGGCTTCACGCGCCTTTTCAATGTTCTTTTCAAGATGCGGCGGAATCACGTCCTTCCAAGACTTTATCGACTCCCATGCCTCACGCGAGCCGTAATATGCCCTCATCTTCTCCGGATTGTCATTCACCCACGACTGCGTGCCCATTCCCTTCTCGAAGGCATAAGGCTTCATGAACATCTTGACGGCGAACGGCGGGGCAAGGAAAGCGAGGTTGTAGAACCACGGGAGCTTCGACTTCATCCGGCGGAAATATTCCTCAACGGGAACATTCCCCCGGAAATGCAGGAAATTCTCAAGGACATCCGAGTCCTCATACCACATTCCGTGGAAATTCTTCAGCGCGAACCACTGAGGCTCGAAGACCTTTTCCGGCCCCGGAAGGCCGAGGGCATGAAGCAGGCGCGTCTCGAACTCATAGTTCGTCATCCTGTACTGTTCGCCGCTGCCGATGTTGTAGAAATTGTTCCAGAACTCATCCGGCACCCAATCCTCGCAGACATTCGCGAGAAGCCGCCCCGAATCCTCAATGGTCGCCCATTCGAGCACTCCTGCCACGGGCACATGGAAGGCGGTGGGGTTCACGACGCCGAGGATGCCCGGATAGAGGATGCCCGACTGGCGCAGCGACACCCAGTGCGGGATGCCGGAATCGACGATGACCTTCTCCGCACGGCACTTTGAAACGGAATACATATCGTAGGCGCTTGCCATGACCGGGTCTCCGGAGCGTCCCCAGTGATGCGGGGCAAGCCTGTCACCGAGCTGGGCCACGGAGCCGATATAGACAACCCTTATCCGCTCCGGATCAGGCTGCGCCAGCACTGCCTTCGCGACATTCTCGGAAGAGGAGACATTGACTTTCAGTGTCTTCTCCGGGAAATAATCCGCAGCGGGAGACACCATCCCCCCGACATGAAGGACATAGTCGGCGCCGGTCACGCCGCGCAGCACGTCTTCGTAGTTCGTGAGGTCGCCCCAGACAATCTCCACCGACGGGTCGTTCATGTACGGACCGAGCTTCTTCCTGTTCTTCCCGCTCGGACGGGCAAGCAGCCTGACGACAAACCTGTCTGCCCTCGCGTGCAGCTCCTGAAAGCCGGCCCATCCCATATTTCCGGTCGCCCCGGTCAAAAACACTGTCTTCTTTTCCATATCAACAATTATTGCATTTCCATTTCATTGCACTTTCAGTTCATTACAAACCACTCTTCATCCCTCCCTCTAAGTGATGCAAGGCGGACGGTGAAGAGACGCATCAGCGTCGTGCGAAGAACAACGAAGCGAGAGCCTTGTGCGATAGTGTGCACGGAGCACCGCTTCCCCTTCGAGGGGACGGGAGGGGTCTATCAGGATGGGTGAGGATTTCATCAAGCCGTCCAACGCAGCAGACCGCTTTTTATTTTATTACTTCAGCCATAGTTCAGGGTTTTGAGGTGTAGTATCCTTCCAAATCTGAAAATGCAGCTGCGTGTCGCGGTTGATGGTATCCACCGTTCCGATATCCTGCCCCGTCTTCAGCTTCTGTCCCGACTTCACGACGACGTTCTTGAGCTTGCAGTAGAACGTGAAATAGTTGCCGTGCTGGACAAGCACGCACTGGTTGTAGCCCGGCATCACAAGCACCTGCTTCACGACCCCGTCGAACACGCACCTGACCGTCGTCCCCGGCTTCAGGGCTATGCCCACCCCGTTGTTCTTCGGGAGCTTGACATTCTTATAGACAGGATGGTACCGCTCCCCGAAGGCATCAACCACCGGACCGTCGGCAGGCCACGGCAGCTTGCCCCGGTTCTTGGAGAACTCCGCCGCCAGCTTCTCGTCAATCACCATTTTATCCGATTTCTTCCCGGAAGCCGAGGCGGAACTCCCTTTCATCGCCTCGCGAACCAGCCGGGCAATCTCCCTGTCAAGCGCCTCCACCTGCTTTTTCTTGGCCGCCAGTTCCTTCCGGTACTTCGACTTCTCCTTCCTGAGCTTTCCGACAAGAGCCTTCGACTCAGCCTGCTCGCCCTTGAGCCGTTCCAGTTCCTTCTGAGTGTTCCGTGTCACGATCTTCTGCTCCGTGCGCAGTTTCCGGAGGGCATCCCGCTCCTCCTCAAGACGGCTCCGGGTCTCCTCCATGCGCCGTGCCTCCTCCCCTATCTGCGAGGCGAGGCTCTTGAAATAGCCGTAGCGCCGGTAGGCCTGCGAAAGGTCGTCACTGGCAAGGATATACATATACCATATCCTCGCGTCCCGGTTCTTGTAGGCTCCAAGGACAAGGCGGTCATAATGAGCCGCAAGCGTGTCGTAGCTTGTCTGTAAGGCATTGATTTCCTTCTGCTTGAGATAGATTCTGTCTGCACATTCCCTCTCTTTGCGGCGGCTTTCCCTAAGAAGCGCCTGCCGGTTATCGACCTTCTTCGAGACGAGGCTGTAGGTCGAGAGGGCGCTGCGGCTCTTTGAATCCGCCGAGGACAGCTGCCTGTTTATAATCTCTATTTCCCTTTCAAGCCGCTCCTTCTTCCTTTCCTGAACGCTCGTGTCCTGCGCGAACATCGGAATCCCGCAAACCGAGGACGCCGCCGCAAGCAGCAGAAGCGCAGCGGAGACATGACGCAGAGACGATATGAACGCACGGAACACCATCTATTTTCCAGCCGCCTTTTTTCTTTCGGCGATACGCTCGTCCAAATCAGGAATCTCCCCGCCGTTCTTCGCCTGCGCCCTGTACCAATAGACGAACGCGAGGTCATACTCCTTGAGCGCATAGAGAACCTCGGCATAGTGATCCATAATCACGGCGCTGTCCTTCCCCCCGTAGAGCATCGCGTGCTTGAAGAAAGGCTTGGCCTCCAGCGGCTTGCCCTGAAGATAGAGAATCCACCCGAAGGTGTCGAGGTAGGTCGCGTTGTCCGGCTCGGCCTCTATGGTCTTCTTACTCATCGCATATGCCTTCTTCAGGTGCTTGCCGGTCACGGACAGGTAATATGCGTAGTTGTTCAGGACATAGATATTGTCAGGACTGACCTTCAGCACCTTATCGTAGGCTTTGAAGGCGTTTTTCGTGTCGTTTTTCTGATAGTACGCGTCACCCATCGCCGAATAGGCGGAAACGACGACCGCGCTGTCCTTCGGAGCCGTGCGCAGCATCTTCTGTGAAAGCTCTATGACCTTGTCATATTCCTTCATGAAGCTGTAGCCCGTGCCCGCCATAGCCATAAAATCCGGGATGTCAGGATATTTCAGCGCCGCCTCCGAGCCTGCCTCCGCCAATTTCTCCCAGTTCTTTGAATAGAGCAGGGCGTAGAGATAGGTCGCCGTCAGTTCCGGCTTGTCCGGGTGCATGGAGGCGTTCAGGCGGAAAAGATCCTCCGCGACATTCTGACGCCGGGTGCGGTAGTAGTAGGACGCGACAGTGGCAATTACAGAACTGTCGGAAGGATGTTTCCTGAAACAGATGTTCGCCGCAGTGTCCAGCTGAGGGAGGAACGACGAGACGAACTTCGGATCCGACTGCTCCACGAGAGCCTTGAGATATTCGGATTTTCCCTGCGCCGGGACGGTCTCGTTCGCCATATAGCTGTCAAGGAGCGGAAAGAACTCCGAATATTTCCGCGTCATCCGCCGAGCCTCAGCCTTTCCGAGAATCGCGGGCGCAAAGCTTTCGTCAAGCGACAGTGCCTCGTCGTAATATGCGACCGCGAGTGAATCCTCGTACATCGACATCCGGTAGTCGCCGAGAGTCGAGAGGACATAGGGAGAGGAATATTTCGAATTATACTCTTCCAGAGAACTGTACGCCTCCTCCGTCTTTCCCGAAGCCATCAGAAGACGGAAGCGGTATATCGCTATGGATTCCGTCTGCCCGAATATCCTCTCGACGTCGTCCAATGTCGCCAGAGCCTTGTCAATCTGAGCGTTCTGGGCATACATTTCCACGAGGTCAAAGTAGAGTTCGCTCTTCTTGGGAAAGTCAGCGAGAAGCTTCTCGTACAATTCTATTGCCTCGGGGAGCTGATTCGTGTAGCGATAGACGACGGCAAGCCGCTGCCGGTACCAGAAGTTCCCCGGGTCGGACTCCACCGCCCGCAGAAGCTCGGCCTCCGCAAGGTCGTTCTCGTCCTTCGCCAGATACACGAGGGCGAGGTAGTAGTGCGCCGCGTCATATCCGGGATTGGAACCGACTATCGAACGGAGCATTTTTTCAGCGGCGTCATACGCCCCGGAGTCATATTTCTCGACGGCCAGAAGCAGGGCGCCGTCAGTTATAGAGTCCTTCAGATCCTTCTGAGCGAAGGCTTTTTGCGAAGCCGAAAGCATCAGCACGGCGAGAAGGACGAAAAGATATATTCCCGTAAAATTTTTCTTCATTGTCATCCGTTTTTGGGGGGGTAATCATTCTGAAATAAAACCCGCTTTATCTCCATAATCACGCCATAAGACGCAAAGATAACAAGCAATTCGGGAAAAAAGATTATTTTTGAGGAAAATATCGACTGATGCAACGTAATGGGCCGGGGTTGCATCTTGAATGTCGGCAGTTTTTCGGCCCGGAACGACAACCGTGAACGAAGACAAGGCTGTTCTGCTCATAGGCAAATGCATTGACGGAGACCGGGCTGCCCAGAGGAAGATGTACGAACTTCTGGCACCCCGCTATTTCCCCGTGTGCATACGCTACGTGGGGGACAGGGCCGTGGCGGAGGACATCCTTCAGGAAGGGTTCGTGGCGCTTTTCACGAAGCTCGGCAGCTACAGCGGGACCGGCTCGTTCGACGGCTGGGCGCGGAGGATTTTCATCAACGCGTCGCTGATGTACCTCAGGAAGAACGATGCCCTGAAGATGAGCGATGACATCTCGCTGGCACGGGGGCTGAAGGCGGACGAAGAAACGGCAATAGAGAAGCTTTCATACAAGGAAATCATGGCTGCCGTGACGGATATGCCGTCCGGGTTCAGGGCAGTTTTCAACCTCTATGTGATGGAGGGGTTCTCCCACAGGGAGATTGCGCAGATGCTCGGGATAACGGAAAGCACGTCGAGGACGCAGCTGAGCCGGGGACGAATCTGGCTGCAGGGCAGGATACGGAAATTTACGGGATGACGGGAGACCGCGTCCGTGAAAGACACATATATATGACGGATACACAGTTTGACGAAAAAATACGCGAGATGCTTTCTGAGCCGCAGGAACAGCTTCCTGAAGGGCTCTGGGAGGGCATCGAGTCAAGGCTTGACGCGGCGTCGGGACAGCGGCGTCGGGGAACCGTCCTCGTGCGCAGGTGGATTGCCGGGGCGGGCGCCGTGGCGGCGGCTGTGGCGGCGTGGCTTGTAGTCGCGCATTTCGTTCCGTCGGGGAAGGTTACGGACGGGGAGGTTCTTGCAGAGAATGCCGTGACGGAGATTCCGGCGGAGGAAATTCCAACGGAGGGTTCTGCTGCCGAACCGGATGTGGAGACGGCCGGGAATGTGGTTGACAGAAAGGCCGCCGGAGTGAAAGCAGCGGCGGGATGCGAAGCCAAGTTCGATGTTGTGAAAAAGGAGGATGCCGGACTGCTCGCGATGGCGGCTGAGTCGGCGGCGACCTCGGAGGCAGTATCGGAAGCGGTGTCTGCAGCCGGCCCGGAAACGGAGGAAAGCGGCAATGCAGGAAGCCGACCGGAATTTGAGGAGGATGCGACGCGCGTCGATGTCGATGCGGATGGAGGGGATCCGGAGTGCGGGCTGAAAGTCGATAATTCGGATATAGAGGAAGCCTACGGAGAGGAGGGCCGCAACGGCAGAGAAGGACACGGAGGAATCCCGATCGAGATTACTGTCGGCGGAAACAGCTTCGGAGGACCGCAGAAGAGTTCCGGGCCGAGAAGAATGTTCACTAAGGGCGACAAGACACCCTCCGGGGAGGAGTTCGTGGAGGGGAGAAATTCGGATTCATTCGATCTTCCGCTTTCTTTCGGCGTGGGCGTGAAATACAGCATAACGAGGTGGCTCGGAATCGGAATCGGCCTCAGCTACACGATGCTCAGCAAGAAGGTCTCCGGGACCTACTACGACGGGAACGGATGGAGCTGCGGCATGGACATGAAGAACAGCCAGCACTACATCGGAATCCCTGTCGATGTCTATTTCAGTATGTTCCGCACAAGGCATTGGGATGCCTACGCGACTGTCGGAGGGTCTGTCGAAAAGTGTGTCCTTAACAAATACACCGGAACCTTCGAGAACGAGTCCCTGCGCTGCACGCGGAAGGTAGGCGGGGTGCAGACCTCCGTCAAGCTGGGTCTCGGCGTGGAGTTTTCCCCGTTGGAGTTCCTCGGGATTTACATCGACCCGAGCGTAAGGTACTATTTTGACAACAATCAGCCACGGAGCATCAGGACGGAGCAGCCGCTGGCGTTTGGAGTGGAGGCGGGCGTCCGCTTCAAATTATAGCGGGGCGCCTAAAAGGCGAACTGCCCTTGTATTTAGACCCCTCCCGTCCCCTCGAAGGGGAAGTGGTGCTCCGTGCACACTATCGCACAAGGCTCACGCTTCGTTGTTCTTCGCACGGCGTTCAAACGCCTTGATGTTGTTCAAATAATACACAGATTTCGGTACTGAGCGCCTTGCATTTCATCCTTTTATGCATCCCCTCTCTTTCAGCTTTTTTGAGCAAGCATTTTAATCAGCTATTTGAATAGCCTCTGAAGAATAGTTTTAAACTGTTGGATACCTCTGTTTTTGAAATAGAGACTGAAATCTCTATCTATTTCCTTTTCCCTCTATGATGTTGCGGGCGAGGGTGTTGGCGCAGACAAAGTCCCTGAGCTCCTTGCAGTCGGTGCCGAGAATGGTGTGGCGGTCACCCTGCCAGAGGATGCTGCCCTTGTGGAGGAAGGCTATCTTGTCCCCGATTTCAAGAATGGAGTTCATGTCGTGGGTGTTCACCACCGTCGTCATGTTGAATTCCTTGGTAAGGTCGCTGATGAGACGGTCAATGAGGATCGAGGTATATGGGTCAAGTCCGGAGTTCGGCTCGTCGCAGAAAAGATAGGACGGGTTCAGGGCTATGGCGCGCGCTATTCCCACCCTCTTCTGCATTCCACCGCTCAGTTCGTCGGGGAACTTGTCGTCAGAACCCACGACATTCACCCGTTCAAGGCAGTAGCGTGCGCGCTCGACCTTCTGCGCATGGCTCCAGTCCGTGAAGAACTCCATCGGGAACATCACGTTCTCCAGCACGGTCGCGAAATCGAATAGGGCGCTGTTCTGGAACAGGATTCCGATTTTCTGGTGCAGCGCCTTCCGTTCCTTATAACTCATTGAAGAAAGGGACTCGTCCCCATATTTTATGTCCCCGCTGTCGGGCGACATCAGTCCTATGAGGTTCTTGAGCAGCACGGTCTTTCCCGAACCGCTTGCGCCTATTATCATATTGCACTGTCCGGCCGCATATTCGACGTTTATGTCATTGAGTACGTTCACGCCGTCGAAGCTCTTGCAGAGATGTTCTACCTTTATCATATATTTTTCAGATTCATTGAGTTATGGATTCCCGCGGACCGATTTCCAACATTGCGGCTAATAGAGCATGAGCTGGGTGAGTATGAGGTCGAACATGAGAATGAGTATGCTGGAGACCACGATGCTGCGCGTGCTCGACTTGCCCACGCCGAGCGAGCCTCCCTTGGCGTAGTAGCCGTTAAAGGCAGCCACCGACGAGATTATGAAGCAGAACACCGCCATCTTGAAGCAGCTGTAAAAGACATAGTAGCCGTTGTAACAGTAGTGCAGCCCGGTCACATAGGAGGCCGTCGATATGATGCCTGTCGCCGCGACCACCACCCAGCCGCCCACAAGGCCGAGGCCGAGGCTCATCAGCATCAGGAAGGGGCTGAGAACCGTCGCGGAGACCAGTTTCGGAAGTACGAGGAAACCTGCGGAGTTCACGCCCATCATGTCCATGGCGTCAATCTGCTCCGTAATCCTCATGCTGCCGAGCTCGGAGGAGATGTTCGAGCCCATCTTGCCGGCGAGGATGAGCGCGACCATGGTGGAGCAGAACTCAAGGATGAGGCTCTCACGCACCATATAGCCGACATACATCTTGTCGATGAACGGGTTTTCGAGGTTCGACGCCGTCTGGATGACGAGCACTCCGCCTATGAACACCGAAATCACTCCGACGATGACGATTGACGAGAGTATGAGCTTGTCAGATTCAAGCACGAACTGCTTCCAGAACAGCCTCCATTTTTCGGGCCTTCGGAAGACCTGCTTGAGAAACAGGCAATAGCGTCCGACGTTTTCAAAAAATTTTCTTATCATCTTCTAATCGGGTTGCCCCCTCTTTGAGTTTTTTGTCCCTGAGTTTCTTGGTTTATGACAGGCGTCATCAGAACGGCGCGCCCAAAGACTCCGTTCCCCTTCAGTCTTCCCAGAAGACCGTGCGTGAAAAATCCGGATTTACGCGGATGTGCACCTTCAGAGTCTCCTCAGGAAGCAGTTCCTCGATGTTTTCCGGCCACTCCATCAGGCAGAGGCTGCCGCTGTAGAGATAGTCGTCCAGTCCTATGTCAATGGCCTCGGACGGCTTCGTTATGCGGTAGAAATCAAAGTGATAGACCGGCTCGCCGTCGGCGCTCACATACTCGTTGACAATGGTGAACGTCGGGGAGCAGACCGGGTCGGCAACTCCCAGCCGCCTGCATATAGCCGTGGTGAAGGTGGTCTTCCCCGCCCCCATGGGCGCATAGAAAGCAATCAGCCGCCGCTCCCCAATCTCTTTCAGAAACTCTCCCGCCGCCCTGTCAAGGTCAGCCGTATCCTTTATTGTAATGCTGTGTTCCATACTGCAAGTATCTGATTCTCCCCTGCGGACATCCTTCCGTCCGGCGCTGCAGGCCCCGGAGCCGCGAAGTCGCTTCCGATGTTCGGGGAGGCAAAATTAGTAAATTTATGCTGATAATTAAAATCACGCCGCCCCGCAGAATCTGAGGGCACAATAAAAAAAAGACGGAATCAAGGCTGGCGGGTCTTGTCGAGGAAGCGGAAGCCGGCGGCTTCACTGAGGTGCAGGACGGAGATGTCCGGGCTGCCTTCGAGGTCTGCTATGGTGCGGGCTATGCGGATGATTCTCATGCAGGCTCTCGCGGAGAGTCCCATCGACTCGACGGTGCGGCGCAGGAAGTCGCGGCAGCCCCCGTCCAGAGGACAGTACTTGCCGATGAGGCGGTTGTTCATCATCGCGTTGGTGTAAATTCCGTCGCCGGAGAAGCGCTTCCGCTGGACTTCCCTTGCCCTGACCACCCGTTCACGCACCTGTGCGCTGCTCTCGCACTCGGTCGGTGCCGTAAGCTTGGAGGCATCGACCGAGTGCATCCAGAGCTGGATGTCTATGCGGTCCATCATCGGGCCGGAGAGACGCGTGAGGTAGTTCAGCCTCTGACCTGTGGTGCAGCGGCAGCGGTCGCCCTCGCCGTAGTAGCCGCAGGGGCAGGGATTTGCCGCCGCCACAAGCATGAACGAGGCCGGATAGGTGACCTTGCCGCGGAGCCGTGACACGGTGATTTTCCCGTCTTCCATCGGGCCGCGCAGAGCCTCCACGACCCTCTTGGGAGCCTCGCAGAACTCGTCGATGAACAGCACGCCGTTGTGCGCGAGGGAAATCTCCCCGGGCAGGATGCTGTCCGAGCCGCCGCCTATGAGGGCGGGGATTGACGCACTGTAGTGCGGCGCCCTGAAGGGGCGCACGGTCATCAGTCCCTGATGACCGTAAATCCCCGCCACCGAGTAAATCTTGCTGGTCTCAAGCGACTCCTCCCGCGACATCGGCGGCAAGATTCCGGCAAGAGCCTTTGCCAGAGAGGACTTTCCCGAGCCCGGAGGGCCGACCATAATCACGTTATGCCCTCCCGCTGCGGCAATCTCAATTCCGCGCTTCGCCCCCTCCTGCCCGATGATGTGGGCGAAGTCCACGGACGCCCCCTCAGAAGCGGCATCGCCGTTCTCGCGGGACGGAATCCTGTTCCTGACCAGCAGGTCGGAGATGTCCTCCCTGCCGGCGATGACCCGCAGCACCTCCCGGAGGTCGCGGACCCCATAGACGGTTCCGGAGTAATAGTCAGCCGTGTCCGAGGCGGACTCAAGCGGAAGGATGCAGCCTCTGCGACCCTCGGCTACGCTCAGCTCGGCCACCGGAAGGGCGCCGGGAACAGGACGCACGGTCCCGTCAAGCCCGAGCTCGCCCATAATCAGGTAGTCCCCGATCGAGCCATGCTCCACCTGCCCGGACGCGGCAAGAATGCCCACGGCAATCGGCACGTCGTAGCCGCTCCCGTTCTTGTGTATGTCCGCAGGAGCAAGGTTTATGACGATGCGTTTGCCCGGAATCCTGAACCCGAGCGACTGCAGGGCCGTGACCGTGCGAAGCAGGCTTTCCTTCACGGCCGCATCCGCAAGCCCGACCAGATGGATGCCTATCCCCGATGAAATGTCAACCTCAACCGTGACATGAACCGCCTGCACCCCTATGCATTTGGCGCTGTGAATGTTAATCAGCATAATTCGCGTTTTAAAGATTACTGGCGTCTTAGAAGCTGTTTGAATTTTTCGTTCAGTTATTTTGAGATGTATTTTTGAGTCATATTTTTCTGTTTTGAGAGGAGATCGCCCTCCTCTTTGGCAGTCTCACGATAGACACCCGTGACTATGCCCCTGAACCCGAGGCTGTCAATGTCCCCGTCGTCCCAGAGGATGGCGCGGCCGCCTCCCGTCCTCGACGTCATCCCTATCAGAATCCCGTCCCCGTCGGCGCACAGGGCGTCGCCGCTCATCACCGTGTAGCCCTCCGGAAGGGTATCGCGGACAGAACCGCTGCAGAGTATGTCCCGCAGGCGGCCGCCCATTGACTTTCTGACGCCTACGACGGAGTCCGCGACATGACGGAAACCGACAGGGATGTCATCCGAAAGCCACGAACCGCAGATGTTCTTTCCGGAACACACTATATAATGCGGCTTTCCTCGGGAAGGCAAGCAGGGGCATACGGCCAGCATCGGTTCAGTGTTGCTGAGCACGGTTCCGCCGGAGACACTGAACAGGAACTGTCTGGAAAGAGGCGTGAACGAGCCGTCGCCGCAGTTCACTATCCCGACCGAGGACCGTTCAGACCCGCCCTGCCTTCGGCACAGGACAGCAATCCCGGCAGGCTTCGTGCGTCCGGGCCCCGGCCTGACACGAGATGTTCCCCGGCGCGGAAAAGCCAGTCCATAGACCTCTGTCACATCTGAGGGAAACTCGATTTTGACATTTTCGGAACCCGTCACGGCATAATACTGCAGTATGTAGCCGGCCGTGGAATTGACCCGCGTCCTGTAAAAGAAACGCAGTTTCCCCGACGGCGACAGACCCGCGTTCTGAAACACCGTACCCGCCATCCCGAGAAAAACCGGAAGCCCGTCGGAACGGGAAGAGAAGCCCTGCCCGTCACGCGACTCGCCGAGGGTGAGGACATGGCCGCCGCTCTCGGCGAGAAAGACAATCCGTTCACGGCCGGCGTAGCGGAACAGTTCCCTGCCGTCCCTGGAAATGACGGTTTCACTGTCCGTGCAGAAATCCGTGTAGAGATGCCCGCCTGCATAGCGGTGCATATCAATGTCTTCCGACACGGATGCGCCCTCGCTTACCGGTATGCTCAGCACCTTCTCCCCGTCACTGAACACGACGAGCGACGGGGAGGCGGAACAGGAAGGATTCCAGGCGTTCCAGTCATAGCCTTCAGGGTACTCGACGCCTGTCACCACAGTCATGGCGCGGGTATTGTCGGCATCTTCGATGTAGTCCGGAACAGGCGGCTGCGGAACGACCTCCCCCAGCTCGCGAAGCCCGCAGGAGGCCACTGCAAGAATCATCATGACACAGCCGGCGACCACTCTTTCCGGCCTGCCCGCATCCTCGTTTCGTCCGGTTTTTCCAGCATTCTCAATTCCCTTCATTGCATTCCGTTTTATGTTTCTATATCGGCACGTCGCAAGTCGCGACATCCCGGTGCAAAGGAAAGAAAAGGAAGAGTCAACGGCAAAAAAGTGGCGTAGCATAAGGACGTTTCGCCACAGTTTTCTCTTTTTATATATTTTTTCTTTTTTTACGGATTTCTATACGGCCGATGAAGAAAAACCCTCCGGAGGCGGACGAAAGGCCGTTTTTCAATCTTTTTTAGAACTCGCAATCTATATCTCGGAGATATGGAACACAGACGGGCCGCTTCCTGACATCGCGGCATAGACGCATCCTCGGGCATAGCAGGACTCTATCGTCTCGCTGACAAGCGGATGCGCGGCGGTGATTACGGGTTCAAAGTCGTTCTTCACCAGCCCCCGCCACAAGGTGATGTCACGCGAGAGGGCATCCCGAAGGGAAATCGGAGGCATCGCAGGGACGATGCTGCGGTAGGCCTGCGCCGTGGAAATCTTGAGATGCGAGTCAAGGGCAATCACACCGAGCCTGTATCGTGCCGCAGCCCCGCCCGGAAACTGACTTTCCGGCAAGGCGGAGGATGCGGAGGAATCGCGGCAGGAAACCGCCGCTCCGCTGAAATCAATGCCGGAAAGGGGGAAATCCGTCAGCACCTCGCCCCTCCCCTCGCCAAGCATCGGGCGGTTGTAGATGAAGAAAGGGCAGTCGCTGCCGAGTTCTGCGGCAAGGGATGCGAGAGCCTTCTCAGAAAGCCCGGCGGAGAACATCTCGTTCAGCATCTTCAGCGTGAACGCGCCGTCGGACGAGCCTCCGCCAAGCCCGCCGCCGACAGGATTGCGCTTTTCCAAAGAAATGGACACGGGAGGAATGCCGAAACGGCCGTTCATCAGTCTCCACGCCTTCGCGCACAGGTCGGACATGGGATTCCAGTCCGGGACTCCGGGCTTGGAAGAAGTAATTTCAATCGAAAATGAATCGGCCGGAACTATCTCGAGGACATCCGTCATGCCGAAATAGGGAACGAACAGCGTCTCGATGTCGTGATAGCCGTCCGGACGGGCGCGAAGCACGTTCAGACCGACATTGACCTTGACATTGGGGTAAGTTATCATCGGTGCGGCGGTTCAGGTTCTGCTACAGTGGGTTCTACTACAGTGCAAGGGCCTCTGTCATAGGGCGGTTTCTCTTATCGCGGCCTCGACTTCAGACTTCAGCCTCTCCCGCTCATCTCCGTCAGGGACGATGTCGAACACGGGGGACACGAACGAAATCATCTGGAGGAAGCGCGCCTCCTCAAGGGAAATTCCACGCGAGCGCATATAGAACTGCTCGTCCTCGTTAAGCTTGCCGATTGTGGCCCCATGGGAGCATTTCACGTCGTCGGCATAGATTTCAAGCTGCGGCTTCGTGTTCACCCGCGCCGTCTCGGAGAGCAGCAGATTGTGGTTCGCCTGATAGGCCTCTGTCTTCTGCGCGTCCTGAGCCACGACTATGCGGCCGTAGAAATCCGCCCGTGCGGAGCCTCCGACAAGATTCTTGAAAAGCTGGGAGGAGGAGCATCCGGGGACATTGTGCCTGAGCTCGACATGAACGCCGACACGCTCCTCGAAAGACGACACTCCCACCCCGTTGAGAGCGAACCTCGCCCCCTCGCCGTTCAGCTCCACCCGGAGGCTGATTTCCGCGCTGACACCCGGCAGGGCTACAAGGAGGAGCGAAAGCTCCTCGTCACGCCCGAGCACAATCGACTCCGGAACGGAATCCCGGCCGACAAAATATGTCCTAAAGCCTGTCATATCCGTTCTCCTCAATGAAATCCACAAGTTCACGCCCGGCGGTCCTGACGATGCGGCCGTCCTTCAGGACATGGACGACGTCCGGCACGATGTATTCCAGAAGTCGCTGATAGTGAGTGATTATGATTGAAGCCTTCTCCGGCGTGTGGAGGGCGTTCACGCCGTTGGCCACAATCCGCAGCGCATCCACGTCCAGTCCGCTGTCGGTCTCGTCCAGAATGGAGAGCGTCGGGTCGAGCATCGCCATCTGAAAGATTTCGTTGCGCTTCTTCTCGCCTCCGGAGAACCCGACATTCACTTCCCTCTTCGCAAATTCGGGCTTCATCTGCACGAAGGCCATCTTCTCGCGGAGCAGCCCGAGGAACTCGCCGGCCTTCATCGGCTCAAGCCCCATGGCCTCGCGACGCGAGTTTACGGCAGTTTTCATGAAATTGGTGATGCTCACTCCCGGAATTTCCACCGGATACTGGAACGACATGAATATTCCCGCCCACGAGCGTTCCTCCGGCGACATTGCAAGCAGATTCTTTCCCATATACTCGATTGTACCTTCGGTTACCGTGTATTGCGGTTTCCCGGCGAGCACCGAACTGAGCGTGCTCTTTCCAGCCCCGTTCGGTCCCATGAAGGCGTGAATCTCTCCCTTGCGGATTTCGAGGTCTATGCCCTTGAGGATCTCCTTTCCTTCGATTCCGGCCCGCAGACCCTTTATTTTAAGTATGACATCAGACATATCTATTCATAAATATTTGATTCATATAATTTTATCTCCATTCACAGGAATATGCTTCAGTCCTCCGGCTCATGCGTTCCTGCGATAAAGCTTCATCCATGAGACGAGCGACACGATGCCGTTGATGAGGTAGAGGCAGCAGATAATCGGCATGAACACGTGCCCCACGGAAATGTGCAGGGCAAGCTGGGTTATGTTCACGAGCAGCCATGCGATCCAGCAGTCCCACTTCTTGAGGGCGGAAAGGAACTGCGCCACGAGTATCAGCACCGTCACGCAGGCGTCCAGATACGGAACCGGGTCGGCGGGGAACTTCCCCGGAGCCCAGACCGTCCCGAGCTGATGCAGCAGCCAGCCCCAGACGCCGGCGAGAACAAGCACGGAAACTATTGCGGCAGCCCTCTGCGGCCATGTCAGCATCGAGACTTTCAGCTCGCCGGCTCCCTCGGAGGACCGCTCCCCTGCCTTGGGATGCGTCCACCTCCAGTGACCGAGGACATTGATTCCCAGCGAGACGGGCTGAAGAATCAGGGATGCGTAGAGGTGCTTGTTCCAGAACATGAGAAACAGCGCGGCCGTGTAGAGATAGCCGACCCAGAAGTTGTACTTGCTGTTCCGGCCGGCGAGGAAGACGCAGGCCAGCCCCAGCACCGAGGTGATGAGGTCAATCAGCAGCACCGGCCGGTCGCCGCCTATTGTGAAAAGCGTATAATTTATAAAGTCCATCATCCTATATATAAAATCCCCCTCCCGTCCCCCTTTTGTGGGGGATAACCGTCATCACCCCACCGACCCCTCCAAAGACACTGACAGGAGCTTCTGAGCCTCGACGGCGAACTCCATCGGCAGCTTGGCGAGAACCTCCTTTGCATATCCGTTAACGATAAGCCCGACTGCGTCCTCCTGCCCGATGCCCCTCTGGTTGCAGTAGAAGAGCTGATCCTCGCTGATTTTCGAGGTCGTCGCCTCGTGCTCCACAACGGCCGTCGGGTTGGAGCTCTGAATGTCGGGGAAGGTGTGCGCACCGCAGCGCGAACCTATCAGAAGGCTGTCGCACTGGGAGTAGTTCCTCGCGTTGTCCGCCCCGGGAAGCATCTTGACGAGTCCCCGGTAGCTGTTCTGGCTGTGCCCGGCGGAGATGCCCTTGCTCACGATGCGGCTGCGCGTGTTGCGCCCTATGTGTATCATCTTTGTTCCGGTGTCCGCCTGCTGGAAATTGTTCGTGACGGCGACGGAGTAGAACTCCGACGAGGAGTTGTCCCCCTTCAGGATCGTGGAGGGGTATTTCCACGTGATTGCGGAGCCTGTCTCGACCTGAGTCCAGGACAGGTGGCTTCCGCTCCCCTTGCATATCCCTCTCTTTGTCACGAAGTTGAATATTCCCCCGCGTCCCTCGGCATCGCCCGGATACCAGTTCTGGACAGTGGAATACTTCACGTCCGCGTCCTTCTCGACGATGATTTCCACCACCGCCGCGTGCAGCTGGTGCTCGTCGCGCATCGGGGCGGTGCAGCCCTCCATATAGCTGACATACGAGCCCTCGTCGGCGACGATGAGCGTACGCTCGAACTGTCCCGTACCCTTCGCGTTGATGCGGAAATAGCTGGAGAGCTCCATCGGGCAGCGCACACCTTTCGGAATGTAGCAGAAGGAGCCATCGCTGAATACGGCGGAGTTGAGCGCCGCGTAGAAATTGTCCCCGGAAGGAACGACCGCGGCGAGATATTTCCGGACGAGTTCCGGATGTTCGCGCACGGCCTCCGAGAACGAGCAGAAGATGATTCCCTTCTCCTGGAGTGCAGCACGGAAGGTCGTCTTCACCGAGACCGAGTCAAAGACCGCATCGACGGCCACGCCCGCGAGGGTTTCCCGCTCGTGGAGAGGTATTCCCAGCTTGTCGAAAGTCTTTTCGAGCTCGGGGTCAATCTCCTTAGGACGGTCGCTGTCCTTCTTCGGCGCGGCATAGTATATAATGTCCTGAAAGTCAATCTCGGGGATGTTCAGATGCCCCCATTTCGGCGGCGTCATCCCCTGCCATTTGCGGAAGGCGTCGAGACGGAAGTCCAGCAGCCACCGAGGCTCCTCCTTCTTCGCGGAAATAAGGCGTATGATGTCCTCGTTCAGGCCCTTGGGGATGAACTCCTGCTCAAGATCCGTCACGAAGCCGTGTTCATATTCCTTCCCGGCGATGTCTTCGATTATATTTCTCTCTTCTGTATTCCTTTCGTCCATATTTCTTCATCCTCATATTTCCGCGCTCCCGACACCTCCGGCATCGGGCCGCGAAAACATATAATCCGCAAAATTACGAAAATTTCGACACGCATAAAAATGTCTATTTCGCATTTTCAGGTTTCGACGCATTCATTCTTCGACAATATTTTGTAATTTTGCAATTTGTTTGAATGTTTTTAATTTATTTTAAAATATGCCACATTTTTCTCTCCCAAAGGACGGCGGTCTGATTCCGGACAGCATTCCTGACGACATTCTCCACAGCTACGAAAAGATTCCCACGGAAATCTTCTCCGAGCCAGCCGACGCGAGCAAGGCCGTAGCGGAACTCATTGTCGATGCGATAAAGGCCAACGGCGGAAAGCTACGGCTCGGGCTCAGCACCGGTTCGTCACCGAGAACCCTCTACCAGATTCTTGCGGACAAATATGCCAAGGGGCTAGTCTCATTCAAGGACGTGGAACTTTTCAGCATCGACGAGTACTATCCGTGCAACGGAATCGAAAAGACCAGCCGCAACGCCTGCCTCCACGAGGAACTGATCAACCTTGTGGATTTTCAGGAAACGAACCTTCATTTTCCGGACGGGACGGCGAGCAGGTCGGAGGTCAGCGCGTACTGCGCGGAATATGACAGGCTCGCCAGGAACCTCGACCTTCTCGTGATGGGAATCGGGGAACTCGGGCAGATAGGCTTCAATGAGGCGGGCTCGTCCGACAAGAGCCGCACACGGGTTGTGGTTCTCGGCTACAGGTCACGCAACCGTCAGGCGAAGAACTTCAAGGGCAACGTCGACCTCACTCCTAAGGCCGCCATAACGATGGGCATAGGCACGATGCTCTCCGCGAAGAAAATAGTGCTCATGGCATGGGGAGAGGACAAGGCCGCGGCCGTTCAGAAGGTGGTCGAGGGAGAAATGACGACGGAATATCCGGCGTCCCTGCTCCAGCAGCATGACAACGTGACGTTCTACACCGACGAAAACTCTTCGGCGAACCTCACGCGCTTCGTCGCCCCTTGGCTCATAGGCCCGTGCGAGTGGACTCCGAAATTCATCAGGAAAGCGGTCGTATGGCTCTGCGGACAGGTTCACAAGCCTATCCTCAAGCTCACGCACAAGGACTATCTCGACAATTCCCTCGGCGAGCTCCTCGAGCTCAAGGGACCTTTCGACAAGATTAACATAGACGTGTTCAACGACCTCCAGCACACGATTACGGGTTGGCCGGGCGGAAAGCCGAACGCGGACGACAGCACAAGGCCGGTTCCGTCAAAGCCGTTCCCTAAAAAAGTCATAATCTTCTCGCCGCATCCGGACGACGACGTGATTTCGATGGGCGGAACGTTCATCCGCCTCGTGCAGCAGGGACATGATGTGCACGTGGCCTACGAAACCTCAGGAAATGTCGCTGTGCATGACGACGTGGTCCTTCAGCACATGGACGCGATCCACGAACTCGGATACGGAGACGACTTCGACAAGGTGAAGGCAATCATCGCCACCAAGCGTCCCGGAGAGCCTGAGCCTCGCGAACTCCTGGACATCAAGGCGGCGATCCGCCGTTCCGAGGCGCGAGCGGCAGTGCGCTCTTTCGGTCTGAACGCCGACACCAACGCGCACTTCCTCAACCTCCCGTTCTATGAGACGGGCGGAATAAAGAAGGGCGAGAGGACGCAGAAGGACATCGACATCATACTTGACCTTCTCCACAAGGTAAAGCCCGACCAGATTTATGTCGCGGGCGACCTCGCCGACCCGCACGGCACGCACAGGGTGTGCACGGAGGCGGTGCTTGAGGCGCTGCGCCAGTGCGAGGGCGAGGAGTGGCTCGCTCACTGCCATGTATGGCTCTACAGGGGCGCATGGATGGAGTGGGAACTCGGCCGCGTGGATATGGCGGTTCCGCTCAGCCCGGACGAGCTCATCATGAAGAGGCACGCGATTTACAGGCACCTCAGCCAGAAGGACATCGTGCCGTTTCCGGGAGAGGACAGCAGGGAGTTCTGGCAGCGGGCCGAGGAGCGGACGCAGAACACGGCCCGGCTTTATGACGAGATGGGTATGGCCGAATATCAGGCCATTGAAGTATTTGTGAAACTGTTTTGATGTTTTGACCGCCAAAGGAGCGGATTGCTGCGTTGCACGCCTTGCCAAAATCCTCACAACCAACAGGTTGCTGCGGTTTTGCCTTCACCGTGTGCCTTGCACTCCATCTCCTTATGCGGCCAAAACTCTCAGCGGCTTGCTGAAATTGAATTG